>FWWL01000933.1_pt1 | contig 75132 bp, 80 predicted proteins | sample 2228331 | NCBI WGS metagenome assembly FWWL01 (sample SAMEA103939775, study PRJEB20133) | metagenome
ATAGCAATGGAGAAAGGTTTGAGGTTTGCAATAAGAGAGGGTGGACATACGATAGGTGCTGGTGTTGTTACTGAGATCATAGAGTGAGGTGGTTATGAGTGAAAATTCAGTTCCTAAGAAAGAAATAATGAGAATAAAACTTGAATCTTATGATAGTGCTCTTTTAGATCAGTCAGTTGCTAAAATTATAGAAGCTGTAAGAAGTAGTGGAGCAAGGGTTTCAGGCCCTGTTTTTCTCCCGAGGAAAATAAGGAAATATACTGTTAATAGATCAGTTCATGTCGATAAAAAATCAAGAGAGCAATTTGAAATAAGAAAACATGTGAGGCTTATTGATATAATAGATTCTACTCCTAAAACGACTGATGCCTTGAATTCTGTAGATCTTCCAAGTGATGTAAAAGTGCAGTTTAGTATTAAAAGTAAGTGAATTATCTAAGAGAGATATTATATAAGTTTAAAATTGAGCAACATTTGTTTCTGGTAAGGTTTGTTTATCTTATATCGGCCGCGATAGTGAGTGGGGTAATATCTCTCTTTTTTCTTTTAATATATATTTCTAAGGATCTTCCTTCGATAGATAAACTTTCAGAATATACACCATATCTAAGTACATTTGTGTATGATATAAACGGAAATGTTATAACAGAATTTTCTGTTGAAAAAAGAACATTTTTAACACTTGACAAAGTTCCTATTGATCTTCAAAATGCCTTAATAGCAATGGAAGATACAGATTTTTTTAATCATTGGGGTATTTCGATAAAAGGTATTTTAAGAGCAGCTGTTAATTTTATAATAAAAAGAAGGGTTACTCAGGGCGGTTCTACAATTACGCAGCAGCTTTCAAAATTAATCTTTTTAAAACCTGAAAGAACTTTATCAAGAAAAATAAAAGAAATGATAATAGCTTTACAGATAGAAAAAAAATTTTCAAAGCAAGAGATTTTACAGATGTATTTTAATCAAATTTATTTTGGAAGTGGTGTTTATGGTGTTGATGCTGCAAGTAAGATGTATTTCGGTAAAAATCCATCAGAACTTAACCTTTCTGAATGTGCTCTTTTAGTTGGTATTATCCCGGCTCCAGAAAGATATTCTCCTTTTAATAATCCTTCCCTTGCACTTAAAAGAAGGAATCTGGTCTTAAAGAGAATGTATGAGGAAAAGTTTATCAGTAAAATTGAGTATGAAAATGCTTTAAAGGAACCGATACCTCAAAAAAAATCTTTAATATACACTACAAATGCTCCTTATTTTACTGAGTATATAAGACAACAACTTGAACCAAAATATGGGGTTGAAATGTTCTGGAAAGGTGGATTAAAAATCTACACTACATTGGATTTGAATTTACAAAAAAAGGCAGAAGAAATATTTGAGAAAAAATTAAAAGAATATGAAGAAAAAAATACTATAAAGGATTCTACTAATTCTTTAAAACTTCAAGGTGCTTTTGTCGCTATGGAAAGTAAAACAGGTGCAATTAAGGTTTTTATAGGTGGAAGAGATTTTAAAGAAAGTCAGTTTAACAGGGTGGTTCAGTCAAAAAGACAGGCTGGTTCTACATTTAAACCTTTTGTATGGCTTACAGCACTTTATAATGGATATACACCTGCCACAATTATTTATGATTCACCTATGGTTTTTTATTCTGATTCAAAATTGAACTGGCATTTGATAGAAAATGCTACAGATGAAACTACAATAAACGATGTAATAGAACCTTTTCTTGAAAATCCAGAATTTAAAATATGGATGCCTTCTAATTTTGATGGTAAATTTCTTGGATCAATAACATTAAGAAAAGCACTTGAAAAATCAAGAAATCTTGCTTCAATATATTTAGTTACTAAATTAACTCCTAATGCTGTTGCAGATACAGCATATAAAGCCGGTATTAAAAGCAAACTTGATATAGTGCCTTCCATAGGTCTTGGAACATCTCTTGTAAGTTTGATGGAAATGACAGCTTCTTTTAATACATTTGCCAATGGTGGAATTTATGTTGAGCCACTTGCAATATTAAAGGTAACTGATAATAATGGAAAAGTTTTAGAAGAAAATTTTTCAAAAGAAAATGAGGTCTTCTCTTCTCAAGAGGTTTATTTGCTTGTTAATATGATGAAGGGGGTTGTTACAAGAGGAACGGGGAAGGTTGTTTCAAGATTAAAAAGACCAATTGCCGGTAAAACAGGAACAAGCCAAGACTCAAAAGATACATGGTTTATCGGCTTTTCTCCTGATATAACTGCTGGTGCATGGATGGGATATGATGATTTTTCGAAAGTTCCTATGAGTGATTGGACGGGAGGATCGTCTGTTGCGCCATGGTGGACTGATATAATGGAAGAGGTTTTAAAGGAATATCCTTTAAGAGATTTTGTGGTTCCGGATAAAATAACTTTTGTGAGAATATGTGAAGAAAGCGGAAAGCTTGCTGGAATAAAGTGTAAAGAAAAGATCACAGAAGCTTTTATGAGTGGTAGTGAACCAAAAGAGTTTTGTGATATACATTAATAAAAAATATATGGTTAAGGTAAAGGTTAAGAAAAAATAAGTATTTTAATTGTTAATATTATAAAATTCTTGCTTTAAATAGTATAAGCTAAATTAAGTAAATAAAGTAGGTTTTTAATAAAATTTAGTTTTTCAATTAAATGTTTTTGTGTATATGATTCCAAACTTTAAAAATAAATACAAATATGAAAGTATAACAACAGCAAAAGAATATATAAAAAGATATGGTAAAGCTATTAAATTTCGAGGTGAAACTGGATTTATAATATATCCTTATTCAAAAAAGTTTTTTCTTGATGTTGTAAAGAATAAAAGAATTAAAATAAAGGAAAAAGGAAAATTTTTTGTATTAAATGATAAACTTATTTGTTGTGTTTCTCAAATTGGATCTCCCAATGCAGGTATATCCGTTGAAGAGATGAGAGTTTATGGAGTAAAAAAAATAATAAATGTAGGGATTGCAGGAGGTATTTCTAAGGATCTTAGAATTGGAGATGTTGTTTTATGTAATAAAGCATTGAGAGATGAAGGAACATCATATCATTATTTAAAACCTTCAAAATACGTTTATCCTTCAGCTAAATTTTTAAAGTTTATAAAGGACCAATTTAAGAAAAATAGAATTCCTTTTAAAACATCCGCTACCTGGACAACAGATGCTCCATACAGAGAAACCTTAGAAGAGGTTAAAAAATACACAAAAGAAGGTATTTTAACAGTTGATATGGAGGCAAGTGCTATTTTTTCGGTTACAAAATATTACGGATTTGATTCAGTCTCTATTTTTGTTATAAGCGATCTTATTTCATCGAATGGATGGAAACACTATTTTTATTCAAGTATAATAAACATGAAACTTAAAAAGATATTTGATATATTACTTTATATTTTCTTATGAGATTATGAAATTTTGTATTTTTAAATTAAATTTGTATAATAATTATTAGAGTCATTTTTATAAAAAAGGAAGACTCTCTTTTTGCTCTGTAATTTTGAAGGAGAAGTAAGGTTGGAACAGAGTTTTTTAAAGAGATTAAGATATTTAGATAAAAAGATATTTTATTTTAAAAATTTCAGGTTCTTTAATATAAAGGAGTAATATCTTTAAATATGCCTGATAATGATGAAAAAATTGAAATAGAAGGAATAGTTAAAGAAGCACTCCCCAATGCTACATTTAGAGTAGATATTGGGCAAGGAAAAACTTTAATAGCAGTTGTCTCAGGTAAAATGAGAATGAATCATATTAAAATTTTACCTGGAGATAAAGTGAAGGTAGAACTTTCTCCTTATGATTTAACAAGAGGGAGAATAGTTTTTAGAGAAAAATGAGAGGTGACTTATGAAGGTTAGAACAAGTGTAAAAAAAATATGTGAGAAATGTAAGATAATAAGAAGACATGGTATTGTAAGAGTTATTTGTGAAAACCACAAACATAAACAAAGACAGGGTTAAAAAGGAGAGTATATGGCAAGAATAGTAGGTGTTGATTTACCAAGAGAGAAGAAAATATCAATAGCACTGGCTTATATTTATGGAATAGGAAGGCCTTTAGCAAAGAAGATTCTTGAAAAAGATCTTGGTGGTAAAATTAATCCTGACAAGAGAGTTAAAGACCTTACAGAAGAAGAGATAGGACTTCTCAACGCTGTTATATCTAAAAATTATAAGGTTGAAGGTGAGTTGAGAAGAGAAGTTCAGGATAATATAAAAAGATATATCGAGATAGGCTCTTACAGAGGATATAGACATAGAAGAAATCTTCCTGTAAGAGGACAGAGAACAAGGACAAATGCAAGAACGAGAAGAGGAAAAAGAAAAACTGTAGGAGCGGTTACTAAAGCTACATTACAGAAAATGGCTCAACAACAATCAGCTACTAAAAAATAAAGAGGAGAGTATATGGAAAAGAAGAAGAATGTAAAGAAAAAACATATTCATATAAATTCAGGAAGGTTATATATAAGCTGTAGTTTTAATAATACAATTGTTACACTTACTGATGACCACGGTAATGTAGTTCTGTGGTCAAGCTCTGGCGCAAATGGATTTAAGGGAACAAAAAAAGGAACACCGTTTGCTGCCCAGATAACAGTTTCTAAGATTCTTGAGAAAGCAGCCAGTATAGGTTTAAAACAGGTTAGTGTGTATATAAGTGGTCCAGGCCCAGGTAGAGAAACAAGTTTAAGGGCTATAGCTTCAAGTGGAGTGAGGATAATTTCTATAAAGGATATAACTCCTATTCCTCATAACGGTTGTAGACCACCTAAACCAAGAAGAGTATAAAATTAATGAGGAGGATAGATGAAATATACAGAAGCGGTTTGTAAAAAATGTAGAAGTTTAAATGAAAAACTTTTTCTTAAAGGAGATAAGTGTTTTAATAACTGTACACTTGAGAAAAGGAGAGGAAAGCAAAGAAAACTTTCAGATTATGGAAAACATCTTAGAGAAAAACAGATATTAAAAAATTCTTATTTAATGAGCGAAGCACAATTCAGAAGATTTTTTGATATTGCTTCTAAGGCAAAGGGGAGAACTGGAGAAACTCTTTTGAAATTGCTTGAACTTAGGCTTGATAATATGGTTAGAAGAGCTGGATTTGCGCTTTCAATAAGAACTGCAAGACAACTTGTTTCTCATGGTCATATAAAGGTTAATGGAAAGGTATGTAGAATTCCATCTTACATACTTAAAGAAGGTGATGAGATATCGCTTAAAAACATTGAGCTTAAGGATAATTTAGGAGTTAAAATTGCGCTTGAAAATGCTGAAAAAAATGGAAGGCCAAGTTTTATTGTGTTTGATCCTAATAACTTTTCTGCAAAGCTTGTAAGAATTCCAGAGAGATCTGAAATTTCTCCAAAAATAAATGAACAATTAATAGTTGAATTTTATTCTAAGTAATTTTTATTCAGGAGGATAAAATGGCAGGTTTTGTAAAAGAAATGATAGTACCTTCATCAGTTAAAATGGTTGAGGAAAATAAAACAGAAAATGAACATTATGCGAGGTTTGAATGTGAACCTTATGAGAAAGGATATGGACATACAGTCGGAAATTCTTTAAGAAGAGTGCTTCTTTCAAGTATTGATGGAGCAGCGGTCATTGCAGTTAGAATAAATGGTGTAAATCATGAGTATACTACCATAGAAGGAATAAAGGAAGATGTTTTAAGTATTATAATGAATTTGAAGAAACTTAGAATAAGAACATCTTCAGATAGATTAACTTTTACAATATCAGAAAAAGGTAAAAAGATTGTTAAGGCTTCGGATATAAAAATAACTGGAAATGCTGAAATAATTAATAAAAATCTTGAGATAGCTACACTTGAAAGCGGTGCAAGTTTTGAGGCAGAAATTGAAGTGGCAAGAGGCATAGGTTATCAAACATCAGAACAGATCGCTCAAAAAATAACCTTACCAGCAGGATATATCTTTATGGATGCACTTTTTTCTCCAGTTAAGAAGGTTAATTATAAAGTGGAAAATGCCAGAGTGGGACAGGAAACAGATTATGATAAACTTATACTCGAAATATGGACAGATGGAAGTATTACTCCAAAAGAAGCTCTGGATAGAGCTGCTGCTCTTCTTAAATATTCTCTTATGCCGTTTACAGGTGAGGAAAATGTTTCAGTTAGTGAAGAAGAAGCTCAGGATAATGAGGTAGAGGAGATTTTAAATCAACCTATTGAAAATGTAATAGAATTTTCTAGAAGAACTCAAAACTGTTTAAAGATGGCTAATATAAAGACTATAAAAGAGTTAATATCACGAACTGAGGAGGATTTACTTGCAGTTAAAAATTTTGGAGAGAAATCTCTTGAAGAAATAAAGCAAAAGCTTGCTGAAATGGGGCTTGAGCTAAAAAGATAAGTTGGAGGTTTTATGATAAAAAATTATAGCGGCAGAAAACTTTCTAAAATAGGCTCTCATAGAATTGCAATGTTTAGAAATATGATAGTAAGTCTTATAATGAATGAGAGGATTACAACTACTAATCCAAAGGCTAAAGAACTAAAAAGATTTTTTGATTCGGTTGTTAATGATGCAAAAAAGAAAAACTATGTTAATATTAGGAAATGGGTCAATAATAAAAATGCCTTTGATAAACTTGTAAATGTTATTGCAGAAAGATTTAAAAATAGGGATTCAGGATATACGACAATAATAAATATGGGTTATAGAAAAGGAGATAATTCTTTAATTTCGATGATTAAGTTAGTTGAATAATGTATGCTTGATAAGCTTTTTAATATACTTTCAAACGATATAGGAATGGATCTTGGAACTGCTAATACCCTTGTTTATGTTAAAGGTAAAGGAATTGTTCTTAGAGAACCATCAGTTGTTGCAATAGATAAAAATACAAAGAAAGTTCTTGCTGTTGGTAATGAAGCCAAACAGATGATAGGCAAAACTCCAACAAATATAAGTGCAGTAAGACCTATTAGAAATGGTGTTATAGCCGATTTTGATATAACCCAGCAAATGATTAAATATTTTATCCAGAAGGTAACGGTTAAAAAAAGTTTTTTAAGACCAAGAATAGTGATAGGTATTCCTTCTGGCATAACAGAAGTTGAAAAAAGAGCTGTTCATGAAGCAGCTCAACAGGCCGGCGTTAGAGAAGTTTATCTTATAGAAGAACCGATGGCTGCAGCTATCGGTGCTGAATTACCCATCTCAGAACCAAATGCAAATATGATATGCGATATAGGTGGTGGTACAACTGAAATAGCTGTAATATCTTTAGGTGGTATAGTTATTTCAAAATCAATAGATATTGCTGGTGATGAAATGGATGATGTCATAATACAGTATTTTAAAAGAAAGTATAACCTTGTTATTGGTGAAGCTACAGCTGAAGAAGTTAAAATAAAGATAGGTTCTGTTTTCCCTTTAAAGGAAGAGCTTACAATGGAAGTTAAAGGAAGAGATCAATCAAAAGGACTTCCAAAAACAGTGAATGTTAGTTCCGAGGAAATAAGACAGGCATTGATGGAACCTGTGAGTCTGATAGTTGATGCAATAAAAGAAGTTCTTGAGGAGACACCTCCTGAGCTTTCTGCTGATCTTGTTGATAGAGGTATGGTTCTTGCAGGTGGGGGGTCTCTTTTAAGAGGATTTTGTGAGTTAATAAGACAGGAAACAGAACTTCCTGTTCATAGAGCAGCCGACCCGTTGAGCTGTGTTGCACTTGGATGTGGAAGATATCTTGAGATACTTGATAAGATTAAGGTAAACAACGGAATTTTTAGGTAAAAAAGTTTGTAAAGCGCAGCTTTCTAACGGGTATATGGCTGAATCAGAAAAAAACATCAAAAGTTTATTTATTTTTCTTTCACTTCTATCTTTATTTTTTTTAATATTAAATCCTCAAAACTTTATAAATAAAGTAAAATCATTTGTATCTTATATTTTAAGTCCACGATTTTCTGTTAAGATAGTAAATAAAATAAATGATATTAATTACAATTTATCTTTATTTTTTGATACAGAAATAAGATGTAAAATTCTTGAAAAGGAAAATATGGAACTTAAAGCAAAAGTAGTTGAACTTGAAAGATATAAAAAAGAATATGAAAAGTTTTCTTATTATTTTAATGCCTTGGATAAAACAAATTATTCCTTAAAACCATCAGATATTATTTCAATAGATCCATTAAATCCATATCTTTTTATTTTTATAGATAAAGGTATAGAAGATGGAGTTTTACAGCATAATCCTGTTCTTATTTATAGAAATGGTGAGTGGTTTTTGATAGGTAAGGTTATTGAATCGTATTCTAGATATTCGAAAGTTATTTTAGTTACAAATCCAGATTTATGTTTTATTTCAGACACATCAAAATCAAGAGGTCTTATATGTGGTAATAATTCTCCGAATCTTGAATATAAGTATATAGATGGAAAAATAACTTATGATGAATGGGTTTTTACTTCAAAGGTTTCATTAATATTTCCTCCTTATATTAAGATTGGTAAAATAAGTGAGATTAAGGATAACATTGATGAAACGTCTATAAAAGCAGAGGTTTCAATTTTTAGTTTAAGAGATATAGATATGGTATGGGTTATGAATTATATTCCTTCAAAATTTGCTGGTAGTTTATGATTTTAATTTATTTTTTTACAATGATTTTTTTTCACTGGCTTTTTTCGGGAACTATAAATATATTTGTTTTTTAACCAGATATGGTTTTTATATATGTTTTATGGGTTAATTACAACTTAAATCCTGTTAGTGCTATGTGGTATTCTTTTTTTAGTGGTGTTTTCCTTGATTTTTATTCTTTTTATCCTTTTGGTAGTCATATGTTATTATTTACTCTTTTTTCTTTTTCTATTAATTCAATTAGAAAATATATAGATCTTTCATCATTTTTTTCAAGAGCTTTAAATGTAATAATTTGGAATATTTTATTTTTGTTGCTTTTAGAGATATTAAATTTTTTAGTGAATCGTAAGTTTTTATTTATTGGTAGAGAGTTTTTTTTGCCTTTTTTAAATTTAGTTTTCTTTGAAATTTTTAATAGGATTTTTTTATTTTTTAATAAAAACAAAAAGTGTTATGTTAAATGAAGAAAGTTTAAATAGAATTAACTTAATTTATCGAATTTTTTTTATAATTGCTATTTTTTTTATTATAAAGCTTATTGACATTCAGATAATAAAGTATACTTATTATCTTAATATAGCTGAAAAAAATAGAACAAGGGTTATTTCAAAAACTGGTCCTCGTGGTAATATTATAACTTCTAATGGAGAAGTTGTAGCAACAAATAAAACATCATATAGTTTAATGTTCTTCCCTTCTGAAAAAATGGATGATTTATATATTGAAAAGATTGCTAAAAGTATTAGCTCATTAATGTCGGTTGATTATGGTTCGATCTTAAGTAATTTGAAAAGATCAGCAAGAATATTAAAGCCTTTAAAAATTGTTGAAAATTTCAGCATTAAAACAGCAATATATTTTTATGAGCTTAAGAGTTTATATCCTGAGCTTGAAATAATAGAAGAAAATTTAAGGTTTTATCCCTATAAAAATATGCTCAGTCATATAATAGGTTATATAGGAAAGATGGATAAAAAAGAATGGGAATATTATTCAACTAAAAATTATTCTTTCGATGCAATGGTTGGAAAAGTTGGAGTAGAAAAAAGATATGAAGAATTTTTAAAGGGTAAAAATGGTGGTCTTTTTATGGAAGTTGATAATAGAGGTAGGGTTGTAAGACTTCTGGGATATCAGAAATGGGAAAAAGGTAATGATGTAGTTTTGACTATTAATTATAATCTGCAAAAGGCAGCTGAAGATTTTTTAGAAAAACTACCTTATAAAAGAGGAACTGCTATATGTGTTGATTCTACAAATGGAAAGATTTTAGTTTATGCTGTTAAACCTGGCTATGATTTAAACTATTTTACTTCATATAGAGATGAAAAAACAGTTCAAGAAATAGATGAATTTAACATTCCTGTTTCCGGGGTTTATCCTCCTGCTTCCACATTCAAAATAATTACTGCTATTGCAGGACTCGAAACTAATAAAATTAAAGAAGAAACAATTTATTATTGCCCTGGTTATTTTGATGCAGGAAATAGGATTTTTAAATGCTGGGAAAAGAAAGGACATGGAAAAATTAATCTTGTTGATGCAATAGCTAATTCATGTGATGTTTATTTTTATAACGTTGGGCTTGAAGTTGGTCCTTATGAGCTAGAAAATATAGCTAAAAAATTTAGACTTAATGAAAAAACAGGTATAGATCTTCCCTATGAAAAAAAAGGAAATATATTTGGACCAAAATCAAGAATAGGTGGTAAAGGATATTGGTTTATAGGAGATACATTAAATATGGCAATAGGTCAGGGGGAGACTCTTGTAACTCCTATAGGAATTTTACAAATGGTTATGGCTCTTTCAAATGGTGGATATGTATATAAGCCTTACTATGTTGAAAAAGTTGTTTCAGAAAATGGAAAAGTTATTTTTGAAAATAACCCCCAACTTATTTCAAAAGTTGAACTTAAAAAAGAGACAATGGAAATTATTAAAAAAAGTATGAGAAAGGTTGTAACTTATGGTACTGGTAAAGCATGTAATGTAGAGGGAGTTGAGGTTTATGGAAAAACAGGTACTGCACAAAATCCTCATGGTAAAGATCATGCATGGTTTATTGCTTTTGCTTATAAAGAAGGGTTTAATCCTATAGCTATAAGTGTTTTTATAGAACATGGTGAACATGGTTCATCTGCTGCTGCTCCAGTGGCAAGAGAAATAATTATGGCTTATTTTAATATTAAACAAAATTTTAAAGATGAACAGCTTGAGATAATAGAATGATAGTAGTTGAGAAAAAGAAAAGAATAGATAATGTTTTATTAGCTTGTGTTTTTATGCTTGTTATTATTGGAACATTTTCTATATTTTCTTCTACAACTATGCTTGATTTTAGAGAAAGAATAATAAGAACTCATATAATAGCAGTTATATGTGGAATATTTATTATGCTTTTTATGTGGATTTTAGATTATCAAATACTTGAGGAATATGCAGGTAAGGTATATATTTTTTCTTTGTTTTTACTTTTTCTTGTTCTTTTGTTTGGTGTTGCAGATAAAGGATCAAAATCCTGGTTCAGATTACCATTTTTTTCATTCCAGCCAAGTGAAGTTGCGAGGGTAGCATTGATTATATATATTGCAAATTATCTTTCAAAAAATAAAAATTCGCTAAATGATATTTATGGGATTGTTAAAATTTTTATTATTTCATCTCCATTTTTCATGCTTATGGCAAAACAACCTGATTTTTCTGGAATACTGATTACTTTTTTCCCACTTCTTGTTATGGTTATTATAGCTGGAATTGATTTTATGTATTTATATATTTTTATTTTTTATTTATTAATTTTAATGATTGTCCCAACAGTAAGTGTTATGGTAAAGTTTAATCCTAATTATCTTGAAAATAGATTAATTGAATTTATATACGAGTCTGATTATTTAACTGTTCTTTATGTTTCTCTTGTTTTAGGGATAATTATGTTTTTTATTTATATATTTATAAAAAAACTAAATCCAACTGTGGAATCTTTATATTTTCTAATAGTTTATTTTATTCTTGTGGGTGGTTATATATCAGGGGTTTTTGTTAAAAATCAAATAAAAGATTATCAGTATAAAAGAATAGAGAGTTTTCTTAATCCTTATACCGATCCCAGAGGTAGTGGATATAATATAATCCAGGCAAGGGTTGCTCTTGGTTCGGGAGGTTTTAAGGGGAAAGGTATATTTTCAGGAACACAGTCAAGACTTGGATTTATTCCAGAAAGACATACTGATTTTATATTTTCAGTTGTTGGTGAAGAGATGGGTTTTATTGGTAGTATTATAGTTGTTGTATCATATATTATTATGTTATATAGGATGAAAAGTATAGCCTTACTTTCAAGAACTGATTTTGGGTATTATGTAAGTCTTGGTTTTGCAGGTCTTTTTATGGGGTATTTTTTTATTAATATAGGAATGATACTGGGTTTTTTCCCTATTGCAGGAGTACCTCTTGCTTTTGTTTCATATGGTGGTAGTAATATGGTTAGTTCTTTTATAATGATTGGTATATTGCAATCTATATATACAAGGAGGCTTTCAATTACATGATAAGATATAGATTTATTTTTGGGAAAAGAGTTAACGCAAAAGAACAGAGTTTTTTAAATCAGATAGAATATTTTAAAAATTTTTTTATTAATACTTTTAACCTGAATAATTTTAAAAAATTAAAATTTTCTTTTGGTCCTGCTCTCGGTTTTGGTTATGAGAGTGAGTGTGAGTATGTAGATGTTATTTTTCCACAAAGGATAAATGTTGAGAAAATGAGAATGCTGGTAGAGAAAAATTTAGCTGAGGGATACTGGCTTTGTGATGTTAGAACGATACCTTTATATTTCCCAGCAGTTGAAAGTGTGGTAGATGGTGTGGAATGGGAGATTGTGTTACCGGAGTCGATAAATATGGACTTTGTTGAAGGTATATTGAAATGTTTTATTGGTGAAGAAAAGATTTTGAAGTATTTAATTAATAAGAATTCTCTGATAGTGGTTTTAAGTAAAAAATTAGGTATTAAAAATTTCTTAAAGGATGCTTTTGGTGATACAAAACCTCAAAGAATAATTAGAAAAAAACTTTACTGGAAGGATTTAGAAGGTAATTATAGAATAATTTAAATGGAGGATAATATGGAAAATGGAAAACTTATAAGAGAAATATACTCAAACAGATCATTTGAGGAAATTAGAATAGCAGTTATTGAAAACTCAAAACTTGTGGATCTTTTCTGGGAGAGAAATACCAGTCAGAGTCTTGTCGGAAATATATATAAAGGGGTTGTTGAAAATGTTCTTCCTGGTATATCGAGCGCTTTTATAAATATAGGGCTTGAAAAAAATGCTTATATATATATTTCAGATGTTATTGGAGAAGGAAGGGATATAGATAAAATTTTATTCAGAGGACAGGAAGTAATGGTTCAAATTATAAAGGATGCTATAAGCACAAAGGGAATGAAAGTTACCATGGATATAACACTTCCAGGAAGATATATAGTTTTGACTCCTTTTCATAGTACTGTTGGAGTTTCTAAAAATATAGAGGATGAGAGTGAAAGAGATAGACTTTCAAAGATAATAAATTATATTGTAGATTCTACTAAAAAATATGGATGTATTGTGAGAACTGAAGCTGAAGGAGTTGGTGAAGATGAAATAAAAAAAGAGTATAAATATCTAATAAGATTATGGGAAAGTATATTAAAAAAATATGAAACTAATAGAGCGCCATATTTGTTATACAAAGATATGGATATTACTTTACAGGTAGCAAGGGATCTTCTTTCAAAAGATGTGAGTGTTTATATGCTTGATAATAGAGAGGATTATTATAATGTTTTAGATTTTGTTAGTAAGGTTTCTCCTGAGTTTAAAGATAAGATAAAATTTTATGATGCCAGAACTCCTATTTTCAAAGCATTTAATATAGAAGAAGAGATAGATGAACTTAGAAAAATAAAGGTGGAGTTACCAAGTGGTGGAAGTATAATAATTCAAGAGGCAGAATCATTATGTGCAATAGATGTTAATACAGGGAGGTATACTGGTTCTAAATCCCAGGAAGAAACCGTGACCCAAACAAATATAGAAGCTGCATATGAAATAGCAAGACATTTAAGGTTGAGAAATATAGGTGGTATAATTGTCATTGATTTTATAGATATGAAAAAAGCATCGAACAGACAAAAAGTTATGAAAGCACTTGAAGATGCAGTTAAAAATGATAGAGCAAAGATAAAAATACTTCCCATAACACGACTTGGACTTATAGAGATGACAAGAGAAAGAAGAAGAGAAAGTACATTTAGTATGCTTACAGAAGAATGCCCTCAGTGTCATGGTTCTGGAAGGGTTTTATCAATTGAAAGCCTGAGAATAAAAATTCAAAGAGATATATTGAATTTAACAATGGGAAAAACCGGTGGTAATATGAGGGTTGTTGTTCATCCTCAGGTTTATGATGGATTAAAATCTCAAATTCATTTGATTGAAAAAAATGTGAGAAGAAATATTAAACTTGCTTCTGATCCTCAACTTGTGTGGGAGGATTATAGAATAATAATAGAGTAAGAAAATGATAAAATTAGTATTTCTGGAGGAGGTATGTGTTTCAGATACATAAAATTGTTGAAATATATTATTTTGATCCTGTTTATGTTTAACGGGTATTCTAATTCAACCATAGGTAAATATAAAGTCTTTAAAAAAGATAAATATGTTGGAAGTCTTAACTATTATGGAACTGAAGATAAAATTTATCTTGATCTTAATGATTTTTCTAAGCTTATGAAAGCTAGAAAAGACATATATTCTGTTTCAATGAAGATAAATTTAAGTATAGGGGATAAGAAACTTATTATTTCTAAGAATGAAGTTGATTATAATGGACTTGAAAAAATTAAAATATCAAAACCGTTTATAATCAGGGGAAGTAGATATTATGTAAATTTAGATATTTTTACAACTTATTCCTTTTCAAAAATCTTTGAAAAAAGGTTTGATATTGATCCTGATAAAAAAATGATTTTTATACTTGATGATATAAATATTACGTCAGTAAAATTCTTTTCATACATTGAAAAGACAAGAATTACTGTATATATGTCAAAACCTCTTAATTATGATATTAATCTTATTGGTAGAAATATTATTCTTACTGTATATGGTGGAGTCTATATTGCTTCTAAAGAAACTATTGAGATTAATGATAGTAATGTAAAGAATATAAATATACTTCAGGAGCAGAATACAATTAAAGTTATAATAGAAGTTGGTGAGGGATTTTTGAATTATGAGGTTTTTACACTAAAAGATCCAGATAGAATAGTTGTTGATGTTAAAGGGAAAAGTATTAGTATAAAAGAAAGAATAGATACTGATACCATAACAAGTGAAGAAATAACACCATCAACTCAAACAACAGTTATTTTTCCACATAAACTTAAAAGAGAAGGAAAAAAAGTAGTTATTATAGACCCTGGTCATGGTGGAAAGGATCCGGGGGGTAAGATTATTTTTGGAAAGTCTGAAAAGCAGATTAATCTTGAAATATCAAGAAAACTTTATGAATTATTTTCAAATGATGATAGATATAATGTTATTATGACAAGGGATAGTGATGTTTTTGTACCTCTTTATGAAAGAAGCAAAATAGCTAATGATAACAAATGTGATATATTTATTTCGATACATTCAAATGCTCATAAAAATAAGAGTGAAAAAGGTTTTGAGATATACTTCTTATCAGAAAAAGCTACTGATCCATGGGCAGCTGATGTTGCGGAATATGAAAATGCTGCCATAGAATATGAAGGCGGTGTTTTTGATTACAGTGGAGCTGCACTTGTTCTTCATTCACTGGCAAGAAATGAAGATATAAATGAATCAAGTAAATTATCCGCTTATATAACAAAGGAAATTGCTAAAAATACTCCATTTAATATAAGAGGAATAAAACAGGCTGCTTTTTATGTCTTAAGATGGACATATTGCCCTGGTGTTCTTGTTGAGGTTGGTTTTATGACAAATAAAGAAGATAAAAAGAAACTGGATGATCCAAAGATTCAAAAAAAAATTGCAGAAGCTATATATAGAGGTATTCTTGAGTATGATAAGCAAAGTAAATAATTTACCAATCGGCATATTTGATTCAGGACTTGGTGGTCTTACTGTGTATAGAGCAGTTAGAAATATTTTGCCTAATGAAGATATTGTATATTTCGGTGATACTATGCGGGTGCCTTATGGCAGTAAATCCCCAGAAACTATAAGATTTTTTGCATATCAGATCACATCATTTTTAAAATCATTCAATATTAAAGCTATCATAGTTGCATGTAATACTGTGTCGTCTGTTGCTCTTGATATAGTTAAAAATGTTGCTCAAGTGGATGTATTTGGTGTTATAGAACCTGGTGCTATTGAAGCTTTAAATAAAACGAAAACACAAAAAATTATTGTGATAGGGACAAGAGCAACTGTGAACAGTCACAGTTATTTAAATACTATTAAAAAATTTAATCCTTATTGTATTGTTAAAGAAAAAGCTTGTCCACTATTTGTTCCACTGGTTGAAGAGGGATTTGTAAATCATAAAGTAGCCTATCTTGTAGCTGCTGAATATCTTGGAGAGTTTAAAAATACCGATTTCGATACACTTATACTTGGTTGTACTCATTATCCAGTTTTGAAAAAGGTTATATCAAAGGTATTGCCTCATACAAATATAATAGATTCTTCAGTTGTATGTGCAAAGCATGTTAAAAAATCTCTTGAGTTTAAAAATCTACTTTCTGAAAGAAAAGGTAAAGGTAAAACAAGGTTTTTTGTAAGTGATATGCCCCAGAATTTTAGAGAGCTTGCATATAGATTAACTGGTATTAAAATATGTAAAATAGATATTAAGAGGTTCTAAGGAGGACTTATGAAAAACTTTCTTTTTTTAATTCTGATTTTAAGTGGTTTTGTTATTATGGGTTATTCAAAGGATAACAACTCTTTAAATTCAAAGTTTTCAAGCCAAAAAATCAAAAATATTACTACTTCAACTAAAACTGTGGCAGAGATTTCAGAAGTAAAATCAGATAATAATACTGAAAATGGTGATGAGCGAGTTATTATAGATTCCGGTTTTAGTCTTATTGGTGAAGATACAACAGATGATGAAAAAGTTACTCCTAAGAAAGAAAACCTTGATGCTTTACCTTATAATTACGGACAGTTTAAAGGTGTTTTAAATATTGATGGAAAAAATATGCTTGTTTTTGAAGGAGATGATGGGACTATATATTTTATTCAAATATATCTTGAAAAAGATAAAATTAAATGGAAATTATATGGAAAGATCGAGAGAAGTTATTACTAAAGGAGGGTTTTATGAAAAGAAAGGATTTATTAAGACACCTTAACAAAGAAGGATGTATTCTTGTAAGAGAAGGGGGAAAGTATTCAGTTTTTATGAATCCAAAAACAAAGAAAGAAGTTCCTGTAACAAGACATAATGAAATAGCTGATTTTGCAGTTAAAAAGATATGTAAAGAGCTTGGAATAAATCCACCTGACTGATATAATAGTTCTTCTCTTCTTTCCTTTGGAGATGTACAGAGTGAAGGGAATTAGCATCAGTAGTTTTACTAAATTACCAAACCACTAAACAATTTATATATTCTCATTGTTATAACTGATTTGCATAAATTTATTTTTTTTGTTAAATTATATGTATGATGTTTGAGCATACTACAAAATCTCTTATAGATGAGAACTATATTTTAATTATTCCTAAGAATGAAACAACAGTTTTTGTTTTCTGGAAATTCTCTGAATATAAAAATTTTCAGTTTCAAAATAAAAACTACAAAGAAAATATTATTATAAAAATTTTTGAAAATAGTAATCTTGTGGTTGAAATAAGTGCAAAATGGAATGATGCACGAAAATATATAGTGCTTCCGAAAAAATCAAAAGAAATTTTTGCTGAACTTTATGCTGAAAATCAAAATGAAAATGAAAGGATTGCTGTTTCAAATACGTTAAGATTTTTTTATAAAGAAGAGGAAAATATAAGTTTTTCAAAGTTCTGATGGCAAAAATTAACTGTATATTTCTTTTGTATGCTCATCTTCCATACATAAATCATATTGAAGAAAATTGCATTGAAGAAAATTGGTATTTTGAAAATATGGTTGAATCATATATACCAATTTTACAGATGATAGAAAGATTAAGTCTTGATGGTATAAATCCAAAAATAACTATTTCTCTTTCTCCAACTCTTATGGCAATGATGGAAAGTGAAAATCTTGAAAATAAATTAAGAAGATATATCGATCTAAGATTGAGTTTAATAGAGGAAGAAAGAAAAAATGAAGATAATGAAAAGATTCATAGGATACTTAACCTTTATTCAGAACTCTATTCAAATTCACTTAATTTTCTTAATAAATACAGTTGGGATATTATAACTTGCTTTAAACTTTACCAAAATCAAAAAATGATAGATATAATAACCACTCCTGCAACCTATCCAATACTTCCTCTTTCAATTCATACAGAAACAATAGATGCTCAGATAACGATAGCTGCTAATGATTATGAAAATAGATTTGGAAAGAAACTTGATGGCATTTTTTTAAGTGAGTGTGCATATGATCCAAGGGTTGAGGTTTATTTGAAAAAGAATTCTATAAAATATTTTTTTGTAAGTTCTAATGCTGTTGAAGCTGATGTTGATGTATATAAACCTTATAGAACCAAAAATGATCTTGTGTTTTTTGTTATTGATGATTTTTTCAGATCAAAAATAATTGGTGGAAATTCATATCTTTCAAATCCTTTTTATCGTGAGTTTTATAGAGATATCGGTTATGAAAGAGAAATTAATTATTTAAAGAATTATACGCTTTGTGAACAACCTATTCCAACGGGGCTTAAGTATTATAGAATTACTGATACTAAAAAGAAACTTAATGAAAAAGAAATTTATGATGTGGATCTTGGTAAAAAGCAAGCAGAGGATGATGTGGATGATTTTATAAATGAAATTTCTGAAAGATTTAGAGATTTCTTTTATAATCCCGTTGTAGTACTTGCTTTTAATATGGAGGTTTTTGGACATAGATGGTTTGAGGGAATTCATTTTCTTGAAAGTTTTTTTAGAAAGATTAAAGAAAGAAGACTTAATTTTCAGTTTTTGACACCTTCGGAGATAATTTCAACATCATCTAATTTAAAAACATTAACTCCATCTATTTCAAGTCTCAGTGAAAGTGGGTATTTTGATGATTGGCTTAATGAGAAGAATGATTTTATATATCCCTATCTTTATGAGATTACAAGGAAATATATACAGCTTATAAATACGTTTATTAATTTGAAGTTAACTATGGTTCAGGAGATGGCTTTAAAACAACTTACAAGAGAAATAATGATGATGCAGGCAAGTGACTGGGCTGTTTTAATAAAAAATGATACTTATAAAGAATATGCTTTATTTAGACTAAAAAAACATTATGATAATGCAGTTAAGATAATTACCTCTTTAACATCTCATAACATAGATATAGAATTTTTGAAGAAACTTGAAAAAGAAAATGGAATTTTTACTCTGATAGATTGGCGTAGTTTTGTCACAAAATCGTTTTTATAATACATCCAAAAATTGTAAGATATATTTAAGGAGGGAATATGAAGATGGTTGAACTTAAGAAAGGGGTTTTTTCGCTTAGGGTTAACCATTTTAACAGAAAGTTATTTGATGCTCTTATTCCTCTTCCTGATGGAACGAGTTATAATGCTTATTTTATTAAAGGTGAGAAGTATAATGTTTTGGTTGATTCTGCAGATCCAGAAAAAAAAGATGTACTTTTTGATTATTTGAAGGATGTAGATAGAATAGATTATGTTATCTCGCATCATGCAGAACAGGATCACAGTGGACTTATACCATTTGTTCTTGAAAAATATCCATCAGCTAAGGTTATTACAAACGAAAAATGTGCTGAACTTTTAAAGGCTCATCTCCATATAAAAAATGAAAAGTTTTTAATAATAAAAGACGGTGAGGATTTTGATTTAGGAGGTAAGACATTGAAATTTATATTCACTCCGTGGGTTCATTGGCCTGAAACATTTTCTACATATCTTGTTGAAGATAAGATACTTTTTACCTGCGATTTTTTTGGTTCCCATCTTGCCAGTGATGAACTTTTTGCAAGACCTGAAATAGTTTATGAACCAATGAAAAGATATTATGCTGAGATAATGATGCCATTTGCTAATAACATAAGAACTAATATTGAAAAAATTTCAAAATATGAACTATTAATGATATGTCCAAGTCATGGACCTGTTCATGGAGATGTTAACTTTGCTATTGAATGTTATAAGAAATGGAGTTATGGGGAGCTTGAAAATAAGGTTTCTGTTTTTTATGTTTCAATGCATAATTCAACATATATTATGGTTGATAGATTTATAAGTAAATTAAATGATTATAGAATTATGGTTGATAAGCTTAATCTGGAAGATGCTGATCTAGGAAGAGTTGCAATGAGCCTTGTAGATTCAAAAACAGTTGTTATTGCAACCCCAACTGTTCTTGGTGGACCTCATCCAAAAGCAATTTATGCATCATACCTTTTTTCACTTTTAAGACCAAGAACAAAATATGTTGCTGTTATGTATTCCTATGGCTGGGGTGGAAAAACTGTAGAGTTTTTATCAACTCTGGTTTCTCAAACAAGAGCGACTCTTATAGGGCAGGTAGGGGTTAAGGGAATGCCTGATGAAAAAGATCTTGAACTTATTGATGAACTTGCAAGGATTATATCTGAAAAACATATTGAATTAACTGGAAAAGTTAATACTGCTAATTAGTAAATGTGGAGGAGTTTTATGAAGAGTTTATCTTTTTTTCTTATTGTTTTACTTTTTTCTTTTTCTTCCTGTTCCAGATTAATTATAATTAAAAAAACAGATAATACAACTCTCAGTCTTAATTATGAGATAAAAACTACAAATAAAATTCCAGATAATTTAAAGGCATGTAATGAAGCTTATTATGTAATTAAAAAACTTATTCCAGATTTAGATAATGATAACTGTCTCGCTTTATTTTATGATTTTAAGAGTAAGGTTAAGAAAATAAAAGATGGTTATATTCATAATTATAAATTTAAAGCAGATTTTTCAAGATATTTAAAGGAAGATTATATCTTTTCGATATTGTTTGTTTTAGATGATGATTTATATAATTTCAAAGATAATATAAAGCTTAATTTTGCAAGATGGGATATAAAAAAGAAGGATGAAATTTATAATGAAAAACTTTATGATTATATAATCAGAATAAATTCATCGTTTTATGAAATTGAAAGTGTAGCAGGGAAAATTTATTTTTCAAGTGCAACATTGGATGTTTTAAAAACTTTTGAAAACTTTAGTTTTAATATAAGTGCTAATTCATCATCAAGGATTTCAAAACAAAATTGTAATGAACTTCTTATTCAGGAAATAAGTAACAAACTTGAACAGAACAGGGATCTTTTTTTAATGAATTTTTATACTTTGAGATTTTATAAAGCGAATAATATTTCATCTCTTGCTTCTGTTGAAAAATTTTTAAATGGTATTGGTAAGAGGTATTATATTTCAAAGCTTAATAATGATTATATTGAAGTTAAAATAAGTTTTCCTAAAAATAAAAGTGTGGAAGAATTAGCAAGTATGGTGATAAAAGAGATAAAAGATGTTAATATCGATTTTATAGATGTAGAAAATAAAACTGCTGTTTTTTATTTTTCTAAAAGCATGGTGGGAATAATATGAATTTAAAGAAACTCAAATTTGCTGTTATATTTTTTGTTTTTATATTTGTATCGTGTTCAAAGGTTAATACAAAAATGTCGAAAACTTACTTTACAGGCAGTAAAGGGACAATTGCTGTTCTACCTTTTGATAATCATTCAAATGAACTTACTGCTGAAACTATGTTAAGAGAAATGATTTATAAGGGTCTTAGATCTAAAGGATGGCAGGTTATAAGTAATGAAGAGGTTGATAAAAAGATTGCTGAGCTTGGAATAACAGATGGTGGACAACTTAATGCAGTGAGTATAAAAGATCTTGGAGAGAAACTTCAAACTGAGTATCTTCTTTATGGAACAATAAATGATTTTAAACTTCAGAATATTGGGTATATTATAAAGAAAAATGTTGAACTTAATGTAAAGATTGTAAAGGTTAATGATGAAATGGAAGTTTTCAATGAAACTGGTGTGGGGAGTGATTTAAAGATTTTTTTAAAAAGTGAAGAAGCAAAAAAAGCATTTATTGAATATAATGCATTGAAACTTGTTGAGAATATAATGAAAAGACCACTTTACAAGGAAGCAGAGAAGGCTGTTTCTCAGATTTTAAACAAAATACCATAAGGAGGGTATATGAAAAGGTTAATTGCAATGCTTGTAATTATCAATTATGCTTGTGCTCCGTCTAAGACTGTTAAGATGGAACACACAACTACTGTTAAAGAAACTGAAAAGGTTGAAGCAAAATATACTGGTCCAAAAAGAAGAATAGGTGTTGTTGAGTTTGAAAATAAAACTGCTTATGGACAGAGAAGGCTTGGACAGGTTGCAAGTGATATACTTGTGACAGAACTTGTAAAATCTGATAAATTTATAGTTATTGAAAGAGATAAAATGGATAAGATTATCCAGGAACAAAAGCTTCAACAATCAGGGATTATTGATCCTATGACTGCTGTAAAACTCGGGCAAATTCTCGGGCTTGAAGCTATAGTTGTTGGAGCGGTAACTCAATTTGGAGTTAAAAAAGAAGGGTCAGATTATCTTCTTGCTCAATCAAAACAGCAGGTTGCTGAAGTTAGTGTTGATATAAGAGTTATTGATGTTCAGACAGGACAGGTTATACTTGCTGATTCAGGTAAAGGAATAACAAAGTCAAAAAAAGCAAGCTTTCTTGGGATGGGAACAAGGGGTGGTTATGATGAAACACTTGAGGGTGAAGCACTTAGGGCTGCTATTGTTAAGTTTGTTGATAATATATCAAATCAACTTAATAAAAAACCCTGGTCAGCTACAATTGCTGATGCTTATGGTGATGAGATATATATAAATGCTGGTTCAAATTCAAATATAAATATAGGATTAAAACTTTCCTGTTATAAACAGGGTAAGGAAATAAGAGATCCAAAAAGCAACCTCATAATTGGTTATAGAGAAGAGTATCTTGGAGATTTTGAGGTTATAAGATATTGCGGAGACAGCGGGGAATGTTCAGTAGCAAAAGCTATAAAAATGGAACAAACTCCAAAAGCTGGAGATATTTGCAGGTTAAAATGAATATATGCTTTCCAAGGTTTATTCTCTTGGGTTTAGAGGAATAGAAGGTTTTGATGTGTGTGTTGAAGTGGATGTATCTGGAGGATTACCATCATTTAATATAGTTGGACTTCCTGATACAAACATAAAAGAAGCAAGGGATAGAGTTTTAAGTGCTATAAAAAATAGTGGATTTGAAGTTCCTTCTAAAAAGATTATTGTAAACCTCTCGCCATCAGATGTTAAAAAGACAGGAACACATTATGATCTCCCAATAGCTCTTGGAATACTTGTAGCAACATATCTTCATAATATTAATCTTATACGAGTTGCTTTTATTGGAGAACTTGCACTTGATGGAGAGATAAAAGCTGTTAATGGTGTTCTTCCTATGCTTATATCAATGAAGGAAAAAAATATTTTTGAGAAAGTGATTATCCCATATGGTAATGAAAGAGAAGCTTTTTTAAGTAAAGTTGATTTTTATGTGGCAAAAACACTTAAAGATGTTTTTTTATTTGTTAAAGGGGAAATCGAACTTTCAAAGCCGGATATAAAAACTGATGACATTTTTGAAAAAAAAGAAGATATTGATATGTCAGATGTTAAGGGACAGAGATATGCTAAAAGAGCCATTGAGATAGCTGCTGCTGGTTTTCATAATATAATAATGATAGGTTCACCTGGAAGTGGTAAAAGTATGTTAAGCAAAAGGATACCTACAATACTTCCACCAATGAGTGAAGAGGAGATTCTTGAAACAACAAAAATATATTCAGTTGCTGGTTTAAATAAAGGAAAACTAATTTCTCAAAGACCTTTCAGAGAACCACATCATACTGTATCTGATATTGCTCTTATAGGTGGTGGGACAAATCCAAGACCTGGTGAGATTTCACTTGCACATAATGGTGTTCTTTTTCTTGATGAATTTGCCGAGTTCTCACGTTCAGCCATAGAAGCTTTAAGACAACCTCTTGAAAGTGGAAAAATAACAATATCTCGTGTTAAAGATAGTATTACTTACCCCGCAAGGTTTCTCCTTGTTGCAAGTGCAAATCCATGCCCTTGTGGATACCTTGGTCATCCAATAAAACAATGTATCTGTACGCCTGTTCAGGTAAAGAAATACCGGGCTAAACTTTCAGGTCCAATACTCGATAGAATAGATATACATATTGAAGTTTCACCTGTGAAGTTTGAAGAGTGGAGTAGGTCGGATAAAAAAGAAGAAAATTCAAAAGAGATTTATGAAAGGATCAAAAAAGCAATAGAAATACAGTTTAGAAGATTTCAAACTATTCGATTTAATTCATCAATGACAACTAAAGAGATAAAGAAGTATTGTAGCGTTGAAGATGGCGGATATGCTATGCTTGAAAATGTTATGGATAAAATGGGTTATTCTGCAAGAAGTATTGATAAGATTATGAAGATTGCAAGAACAATTGCTGATATTGAAGGAGATGAGATAATAAGAAAGAAACATCTTATTGAAGCTATACATTATAGGATTTTAGATAAAAATACAGTTATTGATGGGAGTTTTGGTTATGATTGATATTATCTTTTTAATTTTCTTATTTACTTTAAGCCTTTTTTCAGATTCCAATGTGATTAAATATATTGTAAAGGATGGGGATACATTAAGCTCAATTTCAAGGAAGTATTATAAAGACTGGCAGAAATGGAACCTTATATTTGATGCAAACAAAGATAAGATAAAGAATCCAGATTTAATACTTCCAGGGTGGGTTCTTGATATTCCGTTAGTTGTTGAAGAAAAGAAAGATGAGGAAGTAATTACCGTTTCAACTGATGTTGTTGTAACTTCATTTAATATAGTTGAATTGTCTGAAGAAAAAGATTTGGTTAATAAAAATAGTCGGAAAGCAAATGAAGATGAAAAACAGAATTATTCAATTGTGGAAAAAAATAAAATAAATCTTAACTTCCCAAAGAATCTTGCTCCTTTTAATATTTCAGTGAAAAGAATTGAGGTGAAAAAAGATTTTTTTGATGGAGAAATTATTGATGATTCTAAGAAGTTTTTTATAAAAGGGGATAGAGTTAAATTTAAACTTTATGAAGATAAAACCAGTTATTCTTATGCTCATATATATTTTGTTATTAATGAAGAAAATGAAAATTTTATCGTTGAAAAAATAGGTGAGTGTGAAATTGAAATCGATGAAAGTGAAAATTTGATTTGTTTTATTGTTAAGTCTGATATGGTTGTAGAAAAAGGAATGAAAATAAAGTTATGGAAGTAGCAGAAAAACTTTATCTGATGAAACTTAATTATGCATTTAATTGCTCGAATACTCAATGGGTGGTAGATTTTTTGAATAAATATAGAAAACCATCACTTCTTTTTAATAAAAAGCAGGATATAATATCTGAAACAGAACTTCTTTATGAAAGATTTAATAAATTTATTGAGATTGCAAAAAGCTTTGATGCTGAAAAAGAACTTGTGGAGTGTGAAAAAAAAGGAATTAAGGTCATTTGTTATCTTGAAGATGATTATCCTGAAGAACTTAAAATAATTTCAAGTCCACCTCTTGCTTTATATATTATGGGAGACCTTAAACCGATGCTTTCAGTTTCTATTGTTGGAACAAGAAGACCTACTGAGTATGGTGTGAAGATGACTGAAAAGATATCTTATGATCTTGCAAAAGTGGGAATAAGGGTTGTCAGTGGTCTGGCAAGGGGAATCGATACGATTGCGCATAAGATGGCTTTAAAGGCAAAGGGTAAGACAGTTGCAGTTATTGGAAGTGGATTTAATTATATATATCCACCAGAGAATAAAGATCTTGTTGACAAAATAGTTAAAGATGGCGGAGCTGTTATAACAGAGTATCCACTTTCATTAAGGCCTTACAAACAGAACTTCCCAAGAAGAAACAGAATAATTTCAGCACTTTCCTTTGCTACACTTGTAATTGAGGGTGATTATAATTCTGGTGCTTTGATTACTGCAAGGTATGCTCTTGAACAGGGGAAGGATGTTATGGCTGTTTGTGGAAGGGTGGATGAACCAAATTCAAATGGACCAAATAAGCTTATAAAGGAGGGAGCTTATCTTGTTAGAAATGCAAAAGATGTTATTGAATTAATCCCTTCACATGAACTTTTTGGAATAGATATAAAGAAACTTGCAGATGAAAAAAAAGAAAGAGAGATTTCCATAACTGAGGCTGGAAGAAGAATATATAATCTTCTGAAAGAGAAAAGAGAACTTACTCCTGATGAGATCTCAGATTTATGTAATATTGATATGCCAGAACTTTTTAATTATCTTTTTGAACTTGAGACTGAAGGTATAATTGAACTTTTTGCAGGTAAGTACAGAATAAAGGAAGATTTATAAATCATTTTATTTTTCACAAAAAATTATAAAATAGTTTTATTATGAGTAAGCTTGTTATAGTTGAATCTCCTACAAAACAGAAAACAATTTCAAGATTTCTAGCAAAAGATTTTATAGTTAAAAGTTCTTTCGGACATATCAGAGATCTTCCAGAAAAGGAATTTGGTGTTGATATTGAAAATAAATTTACTCCGAAATATATAATTGTTGAGAGAGGGAAAAAAGTAATTGCTGAGCTTATGAAAGTTGCAGCAAATTCAGAGGTAATATATCTTGCAACAGACCCTGATAGAGAAGGAGAGGCTATAAGCTGGCATATAATGCAGATTCTTAAAAATGTTCCACCGGAAAAATTTAAAAGAATAACATTTCATGAAATAACAAAACAGGCAATAACTGAGGCTTTAAGAAATCCAAGAACTATAGATTTAAACCTTGTAAATGCTCAACAGGCAAGACGGATACTTGATAGAATTGTTGGTTATAAGATATCTCCTCTTTTATGGAAAAAAATAAGATCTGGTTTAAGCGCAGGAAGAGTGCAGTCAGTTGCTGTGAGACTTGTTTATGAGAGGGATAGAGAGATAAAAAGCTTTGAAGTAAAAGATTATTATACCCTTGGAGGCAGGTTTAAAAAGAACGATACCATATTTAATGCAAGAATGACGAAATGGAAAGGAGATAATGTTGAAAAATATACAGTTTTGAAACTTTTTGCAGAAGATTATAAGTACCGTTCATCAATATTTGAGAAAAAAGAAGAACTGATAGGGGTTATTAATTTTTTAACCTCAAAAAAGTTTAAAGTTGTAAAGGTTGATAAAAAAACCATGATTTCAAAACCAAAACCTCCATTTATTACAAGCACACTCCAGCAGGAGGCGTATACAAAGTTAGGTTTTACTCCTGAAAAAACAATGAAAATAGCTCAAAAGCTTTATGAAGGTGTGGATATAAAAGGTGAGATGAAGGGACTAATTACATATATGCGAACAGATTCATATAATGTAAGTGAACAAATACAAAAGCAGGCAAATGAGTTTATTAAAAAATATTATGGGGATGAGTATGCTCCTAAAACTCCACCGGTTTATACAAAAAAGGTTAAAGGAGCTCAGGAAGCACATGAAGCAATACACCCAACAGATGTTAATCTCACTCCTGATTTAGTAAAACCATATCTTGGTGTAGATGAGTTTAAACTTTATGAACTTATATGGAAAAAATTTATATCCAGTCAGATGGAAAATGCTGTTTTTGAAAAACTAACTATTGAAATATCTGATGAAGAGAATTATTCTGTATTTAGAACTGGTGGAAGAACAATAAAATTTGATGGTTATTTAAAAGTATATATGGATCTTTCGGATGAAAAAACTGAGGAGGATGATGAAGATTCAAATATACTTCCACCATTGAATACGGGGGATGAAATTCAAGTGTTAGATTTTGATATTAAATCGCATTCCACAACACCACCCCCATCATATAATGAAGCAAGCCTTATAAAAACGCTTGAAAATCATGGAATAGGAAGACCATCAACATATGCCACCATAATAACAACAATTTTGAAAAGAGGTTATATTAAAAAGGATAAAAACAAAAAGATGGTTATAACAGATCTTGGAAAGGATGTTACGGAAAAATTGGTAGAATACTTTCCTGATATAATGAGTTTAAGTTATACAGCAGAGATAGAAGATAAACTTGATGATATAGCTGATGGTAAGATTGACTGGATAGAATTACTTTCAAAATTTTATGAGGTTTTTAAATTACAACTTGAAAAAGCAGAAAATAATATGAAAGCCGAGAAGGTTATTCAATATACCAAGGAAAAATGTCCTGTTTGTGGAGCTGATATGGTTTTAAGAGAAAGCAGATATGGAAGATATCTTTCCTGTTCGAAATTTCCAAAATGTAAAGGTAAACTAAACCTTGGTAATTATGGAGAAGAAGAAAAATTTAAAGGGATTAAAATCTCTGTTAAATGTGATAAATGTAATGATGGTTTTATGGTTTTAAGAAAAGGTCCTAAGAATTATTTTCTTGGTTGCTCAAATTTCCCAAAATGTAGGAATGTAAAACAAATATCAGGGGAAGAAGCAAATAAAATAATAAATGAGAATATTAACAAGTGAGTGTAATGGATATACTGTTAGATAAGTTTATAATTTATGGAAAAACACATCTCTCTTTTTCAAAACATACAGAAAAAGCCTATAGATTTGATTTAAAAGAATTTATTAATTTCTGTAAATTAAATGGTATATCTGATGAAAAAAATATAGATTCTATAATTATAAGAAAGTATCTTTCAAATCTTAGTTCTAAAAAGCTTTCAAGAAATACCATAATAAGAAAAATAAGTGCTGTTAGAAGTTTTATAAATTATTTAGTTCTTAATAAATATATAACAAAAAATCCATTTGAGCAGATACAAATACCAAGAAAACAAAAAATTCTTCCACCTTTTCTAACAGAAGAGGAAATTCAAAAGCTTATTAATGAAAACCATCCTTCAAAGGTTCTTTCAAAAAAACTTAATGATAAATTTGCGTTCAGAGATTATGCAATGCTTTTGTTATTATATTCAAGTGGACTTAGAAGAAGTGAGCTTGTCAGATTAAATGTTGGTGATGTTGATTTTTTAGGTGGTGTTGTAAGAGTTTATGGTAAAGGAATGAAAGAAAGAATTGTTCCTGTGTCAGATATTGCTTTAAAAGCTATACGAGATTATCTTAAACTAAGAGAAAATATTTTGCCTTCGAATCCGCTTTTTATTAATGAAAAAGGGCAAAGATTAAGTGATACTGCTGTATATCTTATTCTTAAAAAAATGGCAAGAAGAGCAAGGTTTACGAGAGAAATAAGACCTCATATGTTAAGACATAGTTTTGCTACACATCTTTTAAATAATGGTTGTGATATAATAGGAGTGAGTGAGATGCTTGGTCATAAAAGCCTTAATACAACACAGATATACACACATCTTTCCATAGAAAAACTTAAAGAGGTTTATAATAAATTTCATCCACGTGCTAAAAAAATATAGTATAAGTTTTATTAAATTTTGAGTTTTGATTTCGTTAAATCATTAATTAAAAATAGACTTAAAATAGATTGGACTGCTTATGTGTGTTTTATTAATTTGCTAAAATAGTTTTAACGGAAGGAGATTTTATGATATCAATAGGTTTTGATGTTGGTGGAACAAATACAAAAATTGCTGTTATTGATGATAATAAGAGAATACTTAATAATTATAAAATTAAAACTCCAATTTCAAATGGTTATGAATTTTTTATTGATGAAATTATAAGAATTACAAACGATCTAAGAAATGAATTTAAAAATCATAAATTGAAAGGCGTTTGTATTGCAATTGCAGGTGATGTGGATAATAAAAATGGTATTTTGAGATATGCTCCAAATTTAAATGGATGGAAAAATAAAAGAATAAAGGATGATTTAGAAAAGAAAACTGATATAAAGTTTTTCGTGGAAAATGATGCTAATATGGCAAGCTGGGGTGTTTACGATTTTGAGCTTGAAAGAAGATTTTCTGATATCGTTGTTTTTACACTTGGAACTGGTGTTGGTGGTGGAATTATATTGAATAATGAGCTTTATTCAGGTTTTACATCCACGGCAGGTGAGCTTGGACATATTGTGATAGAGGCTTACGGGGAAAAATGCAAATGTGGAAACTATGGATGCCTTGAGGCTTACTGTGGAAGTTACGCTCTTTTAAGAGATTTTAGAAGAAGTGTTGGAAATGTTAATAAATATTTGAGAAAATATGATTTTATAAATAGTAGATTCTCACCTGAAGTTTTATATGAGCTTGCAAAGAAAAATGATAAAATTGCTTTGAAGTTGTGGAAAGATTATGGAAGAAATCTTGGAACAGGTATTGGTAATATTTTAATGGTATTAAATCCGCAGTGTATTGTTTTAAGCGGAGGGGTTTCACGAGCATGGAAAGTTTTTTTACCATCTTTAAGGAAAAGGCTTAGTGAATATGGAATAAAAACACCATATAAAAATGTAAAGATAGTTATTTCAAGAAACCAGGATATAGGCGTTTTAGGTTCTGCTTTATTTGTCTTTAATAACCAATGAATTTTTCAAAAATTTTATTTCTTATAATTTATTTCACCTTATATTTATTATTAAATTCTCAGGAGAAAGAAAAGTATCAGGATATAGAAAAGATTGAATTTTCAAGTGAATATGCCATTTATAATAGTTCTTATCAGTATATATATCTTTCAACATCAGTAATAATAAATAATCTTTCTAAGGAAGAAAAGGTTCAAAGTAAAATAAAAGCAGAAGATATTCATATAAATCTTGAAAAGTCTTTAATTTTAATAAAATCAACCTTTACATTTGAAACATTATCGTCTACTATCTCAGGAAGTAGTGGAGAGTTTAATTTTAAAACGAATACAGGAAATTTCAAAGATAGTTTTGCAGTTTATGAGAGATTTAGAGTTAGAGGTAAGAATATTATAATAAAAGAAAATAAGCACATATACAAAAATGCAAGCATAACGACCTGTGATTATGAAAAACCACATTATAAAATATCATCCCAGAGGCTTGTATTTTCTGAGGGAAGATACTTTTTTTCTTTTAATAACATTTTTTATCTTGGTAAAGTACCAATATTTTATTTCCCTGTTTTATATAAACCGCTTGGTAAGGCTACTCCTGTAATGAGTCAATTTTATCCTGGTTATGATTCAAGAAATGGTTTTTATATAAAGTCTACCTACACTTATAAATTTTCAAGTTATACCAAACTTAAAGCTTTTGTTGATTATTTTTCAAAAAAAGGTTGGGGATTTGGAGGAGAATATTATAAATATAATCAACAGGATATAAAGATTAACTTTTCATATTATACAATAAATGAAAAAGGAGATGCTCCAGTTGAGTGGGGGGCAAATGGTGGGATGTGGAGTAAAATATATTCAAAAGATAGAAAGGAAGTTTATTTCCAAAGTTTTGTAAGACTTATGTCATCTCCTGATTTCAATAATAATTATTTCAGAACTAATCCTTTTGCTATTTCAAATGATAAACAGGCAGAAGTGTCGCTTACATATCATCTTGGTAATTCTTATTTGAGGATATTTGAAGGAGTTAAACATGTGAGATCAGGAAATGATTTTATTGAAGTAGAAAATATTTCTCCTAAGATTGAATATAGAACAATGCCAAAAAAAATAAAATATTTTCCTTTTAACAGGAACCTTTATCTTTCTTTTGAAAATTCAAAGATAAATTCAAATTTTTTTCAGAAAAAAATGAGTTTAGATTATAGCCTTTTTAATTCAATGAAAATTTCAAGAAATTTTTCACTTTATAACTCAATTAAATATTCCGGAAATTTGTTTTTACCATCTAAATATTACGACTCAAATACACTTTTTTCAAAGTATTATTATACAGGTAGTTTTAGATATTCTACAATCTCAAATTCCTATGAACTTGGATATAATGGAATTTTTAGAGCAAAGGTAAACAGATTTTCTTTTGACAAAGATTCGTCTGATAGAGGAATAGAAAAAAGTGAGCTTTTTTATTCTCATACGCTTTTTTCTGAAATAGATAGATATCTTAGATTAAATACCTCATATGATATTAAGGATTATGATGAAAAGAAGAGTTTTAGAAAAAGGTTGAATGATGTTTCTGTTGATTATTATAAGAGTTTTTATAATTATGAAGTTTATTTAAAAGAAGTATTTAATCTTGATGGAGGACATAAAGCTTTTATTTCCCAGCTAAACTCAAATTATGAAAAGAATTATCTTAATATTGGTTTTTCTAATTTTTCATCGAATACTGATAGATTTATAATATCGAATACACTTGGATATTATCCTTCGAAAAAAGGTGGATGGTATGGAGAGTTTGTATTAAGATATTATGTGGATTTCAGTAAAGATATGAAACTAAATTTTTATGAAAAAGGAATAATTTTAAATAAAGAATTTCATGATTTTAGAACAAGATTTTTATTCAGAAAGAGGCTTAATACTAATGAATTTTTTATTTACATAACAATGAAAATGAATGATCCTTACAGAAAAAACGAGATAGACAGAGAGGTCGACGAGTTTTTTAAACCATGGCGAAGATTTGAAGAAGAAAGAGATTACTGATAGCAGTTAATTACATAAATCAATATTTGATGTTAATTTTAAAAAGAATTTTTATTTATCCAGTAAATTTTGAATTGATTTGATATCTCTTAATATTGTAAAATGATAGTATTAAATAAAAAATAAGGTTTATGACCTTATATATTTTTATTAAGGAGGAAAGATGTCAAAAGCGAAATTTGAAAGGACGAAACCACATGTTAACGTAGGAACGATAGGACATATAGATCATGGCAAGACTACACTTACGGCAGCACTTACGAAGGTATTATCTAAGCATGGGAAGGCGAAGGAGATGCAATATGCAGAGATAGCGAAGGGTGGAGTGGTTAGGGATGCATCTAAGATATTGACGGTTGCGGTTAGTCATGTTGAATATGAGAGTGATGCAAGGCATTATGCGCATATAGATTGTCCTGGTCATGCGGATTATATAAAGAACATGATAACGGGAGCGGCGCAGATGGATGGTGCGATACTTGTGGTTAGTGCGGCGGATGGTCCGATGCCACAGACTAGGGAGCATGTGTTATTAGCGAGACAGGTGAATGTGCCTAGTCTGGTAGTATTTTTGAACAAGGCGGATTTAGTTGATGACAAGGAATTACTTGATTTGGTTGAGGTTGAGGTGAGGGATTTATTGAAGAAGTATGGTTTTGATGGTGAGAAAGTACCTGTTATAAGAGGTAGTGCATTAAAAGCTCTTGAAGGAGATCAAGGGGAGTATGGTGAGCCATCGATAATGAGGTTATTAGAAGCCCTTGATAAATACATACCTGAGCCTAAGAGGGAGATAGACAAACCGTTTTTGATGGCGGTTGAGGATGTATTTTCTATAACTGGAAGGGGTACTGTAGCGACGGGTAGGGTAGAGAGGGGAAAGGTTAAGGTTGGGGATGCAGTGGAGATAATAGGATTTGGGAAGGTATATCAGTCAGTAGCGACAGGGCTTGAGATGTTCAGGAAGTTATTGGATGAGGCGATAGCTGGAGACAACATAGGGATGCTATTGAGGGGGATAGAGAAGGATCAGGTAGAGAGGGGTATGGTAATAGTTGCCCCTAAAACTGTGACGCCACATAAGAAATTTAAGGGTGAGGTATATGTATTGACGAAGGATGAAGGTGGGAGGCATACACCATTTTTCAAGGGGTATAAACCACAGTTTTATTTTAGGACGACAGATGTAACGGGAACGGTTAGTGAGCTTAAGAGCGGTGTAGAGATGGTTATGCCTGGGGATCATACTGAGATAACGGTAGAATTGATAACCCCGATAGCAATGGAGAAAGGTTTGAGGTTTGCAATAAGAGAGGGTGGACATACGATAGGTGCTGGTGTTGTTACTGAGATCATAGAATAAGAGGTCTTATGGCTGAAAGAGTAGTGTATTCACTTATTTGTACGGAATGTAAAAATAAAAATTATTATTTTGCAAGAAACGATAAAAAAAGAGATTATAAGGTAGAGGTTAAAAAATACTGTAAGGCATGTAATAAACATACACTTCATAAAGAAGGAAAGTCATAATTCTTAACGGGAGCGTCGGTTAAGTGGTAAACCAGCGGTCTCCAAAACCGCCACTGAGGGTTCGAGTCCTTCCGCTCCCGTGTTTCTTTAGGAATGAAATTGATATTTTCGCATGCTCAAAATGTTGGGGAAGATAGCTTTTTATTCTGATGTTTTATTAAACTTTAAAAAATTCTAACAAGATGGTAATTTTTTTATTACAAAAATTCGGAAAAAATTTTAATTTTCAAATCTAAAAATCGCCCATTTATCTTTTTCTGAAAGGATAACTTTAATATTTATGTTATTTTTTAATAATTCTTCTAAACTTTTATAATTAGTAATATAATATTCATTTTTATCTTTAGTTTTTAATAATTCTTCCTCAGTTGATATATATCTTTTTGGAAATATATCAGAATAATAACTTAAACCTTGATTTAATTTATAATATTTTTCTTTGTAAATGACAATATTGTTTTTATCTATTTCTTGCAATAATTTTAAATTGGTAAAAAGATTATAGTATTCTGTCCCTTTCATATCCATAGGTTTGACAGGAAATATTGAAATTTTTAGGAAGTATAAAAATAAAAAAGTAAAAGTTAATTTTTTAAATAACAGATAATTAATTTTAAGAGTATGCAAAATAAAAATTCCAATAATAATAGAGAAAAAAGGAATAAGTGGCATAAGATATCTTATATAAAAAGTTTTGCTATAAGAAATAATTAACAGTATTGTAAAAAAGGATGATAATAAAATTAGTAAATTTTTATCTTTAGTATTAAGATAATTTTTAATGACTGAAAATAAAGCGAAAAAACCAAGTATTCCCCAAGGGAAATTTAATCCTAAAAGTTTTATAAAAGGATTATAAAATTTGTTGCCATATGCATGTTCTACACCTCTTTTAATAATTGGTCCTATAAATGATTGTGAATATATAAAACTTTCTCCATATTTTAAAATATTGGGATAAGCCCAGAGTGCTATTAAAAAAAATGTTAGAGAATATGAAATTATTAAATCTGGCTTGAAAATTTTTTTAAAGTTTTTTGTTAATATATAATAAACCGGAATAATAAAAAGTGGATAAAGTCCTTGAATTGCTTTAAAATAATATCCCATTGCTACAAATATTGAAAATAAATATATATTTTTTCTACTATTATCAAATTCATATTTAGTAAAAAAATATATAGAAATTATAGTTGTCATGGTAACTGGTATATCAAGCATTGCAGATCTTGAAAGCTTTATAAAATAATAACTTGTACTTAAAATAAGAAGCGAAGCAACAGCGATTTTTTTATTAAACAACTTAAGTGCTATTAAGTAGGTAAATACACCAGTTAGAAATCCACAGATTACAGATGGTAATCTTGCAAAGAAGTCATTAACTCCAAAAAATTTAAAAAATATTGCCTCTAACCAGAAGTATAAAGGAGGTTTGAGAAAAGAAATATTTTTACCTTCATGCATGGTAAACCAATCTTTCAAAACTATTATCATTTTTCCAATATTGGCATGAGTTAGATCATCATGATGCGGCAATTGTATTTTCAATTTTTATGATTAATAGAAGAAAAAATAAAAGAAAAACCAAAAGAATAAATATCTCTTCATTCTCTTCTTGAAAGCAGATTTCATTAATTTTATTATACAGTTTATTTACTTTGTTTAAAAATTTTACTATTTATCCCTACTTTATTTAGAATAAACTTTAATGTAACCCCCAGCGTTAAAAAACCATATTTAAGGCTTTTTACAAAACTTATTGAACTTGCATCATCAAAATATTTAACAGGTACCGGAATATCTCCTATCTTAAAACCAGCGTTTACACATTGAAAGAGAAACTCACTGTCAAACACAAAATCATCTGAATTTGCTTCCCAGTTTATTGTTCTAAGTACCTTTGAAGAATATGCTCTCAATCCTGAATGCCACTCTCCAAGATTTTGTCCACTTATAAAATTTTCCAGTATAGTTAAAAATCTGTTAGAAAGATATTTATAAAGTGGCATTCCACCTGAAAGAGCTTCCTTTCTTGTTCTTATTCTGTTTCCAAGAACCACATCACATATTCCAAGCTCTATAAGTTTGCACATTAATGGTATAACCTTTGGTTCATACTGATAATCCGGGTGAAGCATTATAACAATATCTGGATTTTTCTCTAAAGCCTTTTTATAACATACCTTTTGATTTCCACCATATCCCAGATTTTTTTCAAGCCTGTAAGTTTCTATTCCAAGTTTCATTGAGATTTTGTATGTATTGTCAGTTGAACAATCATCTACAAGGATTAAATGGTAATCCTGGATATCGGGTATATTTTTTATTGTTGTTTCGAGAGTTTTTTCTGAATTATATGCTGGTAAAACAATAACCTTTTTCATATTAATGTTTTAGCGAAAGATTTAGTTTTATTGATATTAAAAAGCATCTCTTTATGTATTTCCCCATTTGTTACAAGAACCTCTTTTCCCCAGTTTAATATATCTTCATATTTCTTTCCCCAAATATTAAAATTAAAATCTGTTACCTTACCTCCTGCTTCTTCAACTATAATCTTTCCAGCTCCAACATCCCATGGTTTAAGATTAAACTCCCAATATCCATCTAACCTTCCACAAGCTACCCATGCCATATCAAGACTGGCTGCTCCACATCTTCTTATGTCGTGTGAGAGTTTTAGAAATGATGAATAAAAGCTTGTATAATACTCGCTTTTTTCTGCTCTATCATAAGGAAAGCCGGTGGCAAGAAGAGAATTTGAAAGTTTATCTGTTTTTGAAACTTTTATTCTTTTACCATTTAAAAAAGCACCTTTGTTTTTAATTGCTTCAAAAAGCTCGTTTTTAATAGGGTCATAAATAATCCCTATTTTTATAATTCCATTTTCTATAAAACATATTGATACAGAAAAATGAGGAAATAAATGAGCAAAATTAACTGTTCCATCAAGTGGATCAACAAGCCACAGCCTTTTTTTATTATTTAACTTTAAAAGTTCTTCTTCTCCTATTATTGAATCAGTAGGAAAGTTTTTAGTTATAAATTTTTCTATTATTTTTTGAGATTCTATATCAGCTTTTGTTACAGGGTTTGCCTTGCCTTTAAGTGAATAACCAGTTTTACCAAAGTATCTTTTAATTATCTTCCCTGCTTCAATAGCTGATTTTTTAGTTATTTCGTATTCTTTCATAGAAGTTCTTTTTCAAAATTGAATACTCCTTTCTCTATGTAGATCATATCTCTAAAAAGGGTGGTGAGAGAAAATATAAATGTTTCATCAGGATCCTGAGATTCTTTATTTTTAGAAATATATCTTATAATTTCTTTTTTTATTCTGGATATAATTTTTTTATCAGTCATTACATCGATATAAAGTTTATCAAAGTCATATGGTTTTAAAAATATATATTCGTTATCTTTTAGAAATTTACTGTTTGCTTTTTCTCTTTTTATTAGTATCATTGTTCGTGTATCAAAGTAAACTAAAGCCCATCTATTAAAATCTATAGGGATATTATAAATTGGTCTTAAAACTTTGTAAGTATGGTCTTTTATTTTGTATGTGAATGGGGTAAATTGTTGAGATACTGGTAATACAATCATCTCTATATCATATTTAATCATAAACTTTTCAAAATCTTCTTTTGAGTTATAAATATTTATATACTCTACAAGCATATCTGAAAAGATGTATCTTCCTGCCATAAATGTTTTTTTATATCCATAAAGATGCCATTCAAGATAACCTCCAATATTCCATCCATTATACATTTTCAGATCCTTTAAGTAAGCATAGTTGTTTTTTATAAAATTGATCATGGATTTGGTTCCGTTATAGGGTATATAAAACCTGTTATTTATAAGAGAAATAGTGTTGAAAGGTATTAAGTTATATGATATGTAAGATAAAAATATTATTACGGGAAGAAGAAAAGAAATCTTGTATTTCAGTATATTAATTTTGTCTCTAAAAACTTGGAGGAGTATATATAATCCTGTAACATATGCATAACTGGCAAGTCTTATATGAAGAAGTGAATTTATTGTAAAAAAGAAAAGGAGAAAAATCTCAATAAAATTAACTTTTCTATATTTTATGAAATATATTAAGTAACTTATGCAGGATGCTGTCATAAAAATAATAAAAAATAAAAGATTTGGTTGTTTGATTTCAAATTCCTGCCATTCTACAATATATTTTTGAAATTTAGATAAATTTATATAATGTTCAAAAAAAACAGAGTAAATTTTATAACTGTATGGATTTATTAAACTTCCAATTAATGCTGGTATTAAAAATAAAAGATATTTCTTGCTTTTTTTAAAACTTATATTTTTATTTTCTCCATATATAAACAGGAGATTTTCATTTAAAACACTTCCTGTGAAAAATATAGCTATAAGTATAAGTCCATATATATATCCACCATGAAGATTTACCCATAAAATAAAGATTGTAAAAATATATAAAATATCTTTAAAGTCAATTTCTTCCTTGTCTTTTCTTATATGAAGAAAAGAAAGTAAAAATGTAAAAAGAATAAAAGTATAATTGTCTGGTCTGAGGTCTGATAGATTTAAAATTGCAATAAAAAATGAAGGAATAACCCATATAAGATTGAAATAACTTTTTGAAAAAACACTGAATAAAAAAGAAACAGAAAATCCCATAAGAATTAAGTTTATTATTTTCAACAAAAATAAACCCTTTTCACCGCCGGTATAATAGAAAAAATAAAAAATAAGATGAGAAAAAGTTTCTGGATTTATGAAAATTTCTCCTTCTTTCGTCCAGCTTAAAAATTCATGATATGGTATTGATTTATTCTCAATCAACCATCTTGCTGTTGAAATATGCCACCCCAGGTCCGGGTTTGTAATTGGTAATATTAGCAATATAAAAGATATCAAAATTCCAGTCAAAAAATAAAATATAAATTCTCTTTTTTCTTTAGATAATTGTAAAAAAAGCATAATTTTGTTATGGTTTATCTTCTATGTGAATTTTTGAGTCAACATTGAATATATATGTTATAAGCGCTGCTCTTACCCACATCCCATTTCTCTCCTGTCTCCAGTACATTGCTCTTGGATCATCATCAACCTCAATAGAAATTTCATTTCTTCTTGGAAGAGGATGCATTATTATTGCATTTTTTTTAATGATCTCAAGATGCTTTTTTGTAAAAGAATATTTTGAATAATCAACCTTTTTTGATTCTCCTTCTTTATCATGTTCATCCTGAATCCTTGTCATATATATTGCATCTGCTTCTTTTATTCCTTCTTCAAAGTTTTCTGTTTCATAAAATGAAATATTGTTTTCTTTCAAAAAGCTTAAAACATCATCTTCCATTTTGAACTCTTTTGGGGAAATGTATATTATTTTTACATTTTTATAATTTTTCATCAAATAGCTTAGAGATCTTACAGTTCTTCCTCTTTTCAAATCTCCAACCATTGCTATTGTTTTTCCATCTATCTCTCCACCAAAGCTTCTATAAAGAGTATATACATCTAAAAGTGCCTGAGTTGGATGCTCGTCTTTACTTGAACCACCATTTATTATTGGAACTGGTCTTCTTGTTTTATTCATAAGCCATGCAGATTTTTCAACAAAATTAGGAGTTGGGTGTCTCATAATTATTAAATCTACATAACTTGAAAATGTTCTTATACTATCCTCTGGACTCTCCCCTTTATATTCAGATGATATAGAAGTATCTCTTATTTCTGAACACTTTATTCCAAGAATATAACATGCATTTAAAAAAGAAAGAAATGTTCTTGTTGATGGTTGAACAAAATATAGCATTGCTCTTTTATGAGATAGAAGTGATGAGGCAAACTCCATTCCTTCTTTTGTTTTAGTTATTCTTCTAAGTGTATTTGCTATTCTAAAAAGATACTCAAGGGTTTCTCTATTAAATTGTTGAGCAAAAAGACAGTCATATATTCTTCCATTTTTGGTGAAGTGTGAAATTTTTTGATCTATTGGAAGTTTTACAAATTTTTCCCAGTCTTTTTCTATATTGATCATTTCAATTGTTCTCTCCATAAATCCTCCTTAAATAATCATTTTATTATTTTTAAAGATTTTTCTAAAATTTGTTTATCTTTAACAATATATAAAGCAACATATATGAATAAAAAAGATAAAAACAGTCTAAAAAGATCTGTTTTTTCTGAAAAGAATAAAATGGATATCATAATAGAAAGAGGAATCTTTATATTGTTCATTATTGCAAGGGTTCCAGCATTTACTTTTCTTGTACCGGTTGCCCAGAGATAGAAAGAAATACCTGATGGTATTAACCCGAGATAAAGTATATAAAGAAATTGAACTAAATTAATTTTTAACGGTTGATTAATTGAAATTAATGGAATTGTTGTTATTATAAAAGCTCCAAAGTAAAGATATCCTATTATTTGAATATCTTTATATGAATTATCCTTTAGAGTATGTTTGTATAAAATTTGTCCTGATGCAAAAAATAGATTTGAAAGCTGGACAAGTATAAATCCTTTTAATTCTAATGATGGATTAAATTTCATAATTATTATAGATGAAATTATAGCTATAATAGCCCCAATCAAAAATTTGATGTTTATGTTTCTGTTGATAATATCATTAAAAAATGTTACATAGAATGGAGTAAATATTGTTAAAAAAGCAACCTGTGATGATAAAAGGTATTTAAAGGATTGAATATAACAAATATACATTAAACCGAATTGTAATGCTCCTATAAAGAAAAGTTTAATCTTTAAATCTTTGCTTAATTTTTTTACATTTGTAAACGGTAGAAATGATAAAAATGCTATAAGAAGTCTTAATGATGAAATTAGATATGGATCTATGTTTGAAAGTTTGTATTTTATTATCCCAAAAGAGAAAGCCCAGATTATTGAAGCAGATAATAAATATACCATCAAATAGTTTATTTTATAAAATTTAAAATTAAGGAAAAAATAAAGGTAAATATAGCTGCTACAATTAAATTAAAAGAAATAACATAGAGAGTTATTTTTTTACCAAGTTCTCTTAATAAAACAAATATTGATGCAAGACAAGGCATATATATTACAAGAAAAAAACAGGAAACCATTAAATCTTTTAAAGAAAGATCAAAAGGAGCAAGTAAGCTTATTGCAACATCCTTTTTTAAAAAACCAAGCATGACAATAGTAGAAGTCTGTTCAGGTAGAGAAAAGATTTTACTTAATATTGGAGCAAATATTTTTGATATTAAAGCAAGAACTCCCAAAATATCAAGCAAATTTATTAAAAATATTCCTCCGATTACAAATGGTACAGCATCAATTATAAATTCTTTTATTCTTATTTTAAGTTTAAAAATCAGATTTTTAAGAATTGGTTTATGATATGGTGGTATCTCAATAAAAAGATCGGTTGAATCCCCTTTCAATATTTTGTTTAAAATGAAAGAAGCAACAATCCCTACAAGAAATATGTATGCAAATATTATTAATGTATAGGTAACCGGATATTTAGATAAAATTGAAAAAATCATAGCACTTTGGGGCATACATGGAGAAATTAAAAATAAAAGGGATGCTGCTATTATTTTTTCTCTTGTAGATTCAAGTATTCTTAAGGAGAAGATCCCTGGAACCTTACAACCAAGCCCCATAATAAGAGGTATACTTCCATAGCCATGAAGTCCTATTTTATGTGAAATTCTATCAAGGATGACTGCAAGCCTTGGAAGATATCCTATATCCTCAAGAAGACTTAAAACAATATAGAACGCGAAAACATAAGGTAAAACAACTACAAATGGTACATAAATTCCTGTTGTCAAAACAGAAAATCCTTCAAGCGGTGCTATATTTGAAGAGAATAAAATCTGCTTGAAAATACCTTCATTAAAACTAAAAGATAGTTTTTCAATAAAAGGCATATAATAGGAGTTAAAAATAGGGTCAAGTATGTAATTTATTATACTTTCACCTATAAACCTTATAATTAAAAAGCTTAATGATATAACTACCAGTGCAAAAGGTATAGCTGTAATTGGAGTTGTTGTTATTAACTCAAGTTTTTCTAAGAAAGATGGGTGTTTGTGAGTAATTTTTTGAACTTTTGATGAAACATCCCCTATTACTTTCCATTTTTCTATATCATCTTCTGGAATTTCAAGTTGAGGATGAGGTGGTTTTAAATTTTCAAAAATTTCTTTTATTTCTTTTTCAAGTATATCAAAACCTATTCCAGCGGTTGCAATAACTGGAAAAACTCTAACCCCTAATTTATCTTCAAGCAATTTATAATTTATTTCTATTCCTTTATTTTTTGCTATATCGGTTTTTGTAATTATCAAAATCATTGGTTTTTTAGTTTCAATAAGTTGAAGTGTTAATAAAAGATTTCTTTCAATATTATTTGCATCAATTACATTAAATATAAAATCATAATCTCCTTTTTTTATTATTTCACTAGCAATTTTTTCAGCAACACTTCCACCTCCAATGTTATAGCATCCTGGAACATCTACTATCTCACACTCTTTGTTTCCAAGTTTCGCTTTTCCTTTAAGTATCTCAACAGTGGTTCCAGGATAATTTGATGATATTCCAGTATATCCTGTAAGATATGAAAAAACCACGCTTTTTCCTACATTTGGATTTCCAACCAAAACCACTTTCATAGTTTACTCCTTAAAAATTAAATGTAAAACCAAGAATATAAAGATCTTTTTCTTTTTTAAATTCTTTCATCCTTATTGAATATGCAAAATCAATAATTACTTTTTCAGAAATATCATAAGTTATACCTATCAGCGGAGTAAAGTCATGTTTTTTAAAAATAGAAAAATTATTTTTATTTACTTCAAAGAACCAGTCAAAATACAAATCAATTTCCTCATAATCTTTTGATAAACTAAGTGAATAAAAATAATAATCCTCATCACTGTTTTTAAAACTAAAACTTTTACTTATACTAAAAAATAATGATAAATTTTTTGCTTCCAGAATATACTTTGATGCAGTTAAAGAAAAAGAGGAATTAGAATCTGTTGTTTCTTTTAAATACTCTCCCTTTAATGTAAAAAATGGAGTAAAATACTTAATATGAAACCCATTTTCAAAAGAAAGGTTTTTTGAAGTATAGCTTGACTTTAAGGAAAGTTCAATTTTTTCATTTAATCCATACAAAAAAGCCATATCATAAACTTGTTCACTATTATTATGAGTTATTCCACTTTCTATTGTAAATTTACTTTTTGGAGTTGTGAGTGGATCTTCACTTATAATTGGTCTTATTCCAAAAACTAGAGTGTTTAACATCAAACTTATTAAAAAAATATTAATTTTCATATTAATTTTGTTTTATACACGGTAGCTTTAAAAAACAAGTGCCACGTTAAAACAGCATACCTATTATAATTTGAGTTTGTAAATCATCTGCTTTTTTATTTAATCCTCTAAGAAATCCTATAGCAGACCAAACATTTTTTCCTTTTGCAGAGAAGGTTGGTCCAAGATAGTATTTTTCTTCTGTAAAATCTCCCTTACTTTCTACTGCTAGCCTTATTACATCATCTTTAATAGCATAACTTATACCACCAGCATACTCTAATTTCCAATCCTTTTTCTTTCCAGATTTATAATACTCCTCAGGAATAATATTTATAGCGAAATTAGTTTTCTCATTAATATCTTTTGCTAATACAAGCTTTGTTTCCCATTTATCAGGATAACTTCTGTCAGTTTGAATTTTATATTCTATGTATATAAGTGGATCTATAAAAAACTTTCCTTTTTCAGAAAGTTTATATCTTGTTCTGAGTTTAACTTCTTCAAATTTTGATTTTCCATCTAAAGGTTTATAACTATCTACGAGATAGAAAGAAAAATCCCATCGCTTAGTTAATCCAATTTCAACCTCTATTTGTCTTTTCCATTTACAAGTGGTAGAATCAGATAGATTAGACTGAGAAAAGTTTGTATATAATTCAAGCTCAGCCTGGCCTGGAAGCATGGTCATAAACTGATATGTCCAGGCGTAGTATCTATAATCACTCCAGGCAGCCTGACCAAGAGCAAGCATGAAGGATACAGTTGCTATTATTTTTGCTTTATTTTTCATTTTACCTCCTTTAAAATTATCTTTTCAGCCATTCCGCGACCCACTGCTATCTGTGAATTTAATACCTTTACTATTACAGGGCCTCTATGATACGAAAGAATTTTTTCTATCTCACTTCCCTCATATATTCCAAGTGAGGCAAGTTTTTTTATAAGATTTGTTCCTCCGTTTATTTTAATTACTTTAAATCTACCTTCTGGAGCTTTTGAAAGGGTTAATTCCATAATTTTTTCTCCTTTAAAATTTTTACAATTTTGCTTATTTTTTCTTTATCTTCATTTTCTATTATATGTTCAAGATAGCATCCATATTTAAGTGATTTTTTATCATCAAATCCAAGAAGTTTAAAAAAATCTATAAGAAGTTGATGAGTTAGAAATATCTCAATGGCAAGTTTTAATCCATCTTCAGTAAGCTTTATATAACCGTATCTTTGATGAGTAAGGAGATTTCTTTTCTCTAATTCTTTTATTGCTTTGTTTACTGAAGGGAGTTTAACAGAAAGAAAATCAGCTATTTCTTTAACTCTTGAAAATCCATTTTTCTTTTCAAATATATATACGGTTTCAAGATAATCTTCAAGTGATGGAGAAAGATACATAGATAACCTCCAGAAGTTTATTAAATAAGTCTAATCTAACTTTATTAGTATAATCTAATTTTATTAAATTTGTTTGAGAAATGTCAATAGTGAACCATATTTTAGATTATGTATAATATATTCTTATGGAAATCACAACTTCCTATTTTGAAAAGATTATAATGTGGCAGGAGTTTGAAAGTTTGATTGTAAATGAGACTAAAAACATAAAAGATAAGGAAAAAAAGATTGAAGAATTTGAAAAAAGTATTTTTGAAAGCCTGGAAAGATTAAAAAGGATGGAAGATGAATATAAAGTAAAAATTATCAGAAATAAAGAGCTTGAAAATGAGCTTTTGGAGAAAGAGGAAAGGATAAAAAAATATCAGATAGAATTAAATAATGTTAAGAAAAATGAGGAATACAAGGCTTTGTTATCTGATATAGAAAAATTAAAAGCTGAAAAAACTATTATGGAGGATGAGATTTTGAAATTAATGGATGAAATTGAAAAAGATAAAAATGAAATTGATAAAGCAAGAAAGGAACAAAAAGAGTTTGAAAAAGAAATAAATGATAAGATATTATCTTTGAAAGAAGAAATTAAAAAGATAGGACTTTATATTGAAGAGTTGAAAACTAATCAACAGAAAATAAAAGATGAAATAGAAGATGAAAAGATAAAAAAAAGGATTGAAAATCTTATAGCTTTGAAAAATCATATTGCTGTAGTAAAAGCTAATATAAGGAAAAATGAAACTATTAAGGCAATGCCAGAAGAGTTTTTCTGTTCAGGATGTAATATGAAGCTTACTACTATGGATGTTTTATCAATTAAAAAGTTAAATACATTTATTATTTGTCAAAATTGTTCGAGGCTTATTTATTATAAATAATAAGGAGTCAAAATGAAAGGATGTGGTTTAAGAAGAATAAATCCAATCGATGAACTAACCATTTATATTGATGGAGCTTCGAAAGGAAATCCAGGAGATGGTGCCTGTGGTGCGGTTTTCCTGGATAAAAAAGGTAATGTAATAGGGGAGGAAGGACGGGTTCTTGGAGTGTGTACGAATAACTTTGCTGAGTATTCATCTCTTCATCTTGCTCTTACAGTAGCGAAGAAATATAGAGCAAAGATTTTAAATATTTTTTCTGATTCTGAACTTCTTGTAAAACAGTTTAACGGAGAATATAAAATAGAGGATAAAAAACTTAAAGTGCTGATGGATGTGATAAAGAAAGAGGTGAAAAAATTTGAGAAGGTAAATGTTACTTATATTCCAAGAGAGAAAAACAAGCTGGCGGATAAATTTGTTAACAGTTTACTTAAATCTAAAAAGATGAGTAAAGAAAATCAAAAAAGATTACAGAAAGAGAGAGAAAAAAATTTCAAACAGGAAGATCTCTTTTAATTAACAGGAAGGGCAATTGCTCCGGTAGTTTACCGGGGAGGAACCTCCGGACTCCGCAGGGAAGTGTGCCATGCGCAAGCATGGGTATGGAAAGCGAAAGCTTTCCATAACGGAAAGTGCCACAGAAAATATACCGCCCCATACCGCTTATTATAGGGAATTATAATTAGATCAGTTCGGTAAATCTTACAGACTTAATAATTTGTTGAGAAGATTTTATAGTGGTATGGGGTAAGGGTGAAAAGGCGAGGTAAGAGCTCACCAGGGTTGTGGTAACACAACCCTCGGCAAACCCCATATGGAGCAAGGACAAGTATACCGTATGCCTTTCCCGGGCAGCTATACTTTTATGGTATAGCAACGGTAGGGTGGTCCGCTTAGAGAAATAATTGCCTAGAAACAGAATCCGGGGTACTATCCTGTTAATTAAAAGATAGAAATTTTTATTATTTAGATTTCAAAAGAACAGCCAATAAAAGATGAAATATGAATTATTAAATTATATTATATGTCCAGTTTGCAAGTCTGAGTTAAGTTTAAAGGTAGAAAAAGAAGAAAATGGTGAAATTTTAAATGGTTTTTTATTATGTAACAATTGTTATCAAAAATTTCCTATAGTAAGAGGAATACCAAGAATGGTTTTAAGCTTTCCTGATATTAAAACTGCTGAAAGATTTGGATATGAGTGGAAAGTATTTAACAGGTTATCTAATGTCTATGAAAAACAGTTTCTTGACTGGATTTATCCTGTTGATAAAGAATTTTTTAAAAATAAGATAATTTTAGATGCAGGTTGTGGTAAGGGAAGACATTTATATCTTTCTGCTATATTTGGAGCAAAAACTGTAATAGGTATTGATGTAAGTGAAGCTGTAGAAGTAGCATATTCAAATACAAAAAATTTCTCAAATGTTCATGTAGTTCAAGCTGATATATATAATCTTCCGTTTAAGAATAAATTTGATTATATATATAGTATAGGAGTATTACATCACTTACCTGATCCTGAAAAAGGTTTTTACTCCCTTGTTAAACTTTTAAAAAAACCAGGTGGTGTTATATCAATATGGGTTTATGGAAGAGAAGGAAACGGCTGGATAATTTATTTTGTAAATCCTATTAGAAGATTTCTTACATCGAAAATGCCACTTTTTCTTCTAAAAATATTAAGTTTACCTTTAACGGTTTTAATTTATTTTACTTGTAAAATTATTTACAGACCTTTAAATCTTTATTTTCCATTTATTAAGAGATTTCTATTTTATAATGATTATTTTTTTTATATATCGGAATTTGATTTTAAAGAAATTCATACTATAATTTTTGATCATCTCGTTGCTCCAGTTGCTTTTTATCTTAAAAAAGGGGATGTTGTTAAATGGTTTGAAAATTCCAGGATAAATAGTTTTGAGATTTACTGGCATAATAGAAATAGCTGGCGGGCTGTTGGTAGAATTGATTAAAGAATGGTTGATTAAATGCTTAAAAATGGAGGTTTTTTTATGGAAAACTATATTGATAGATTTATAGAATTTAAAAAAACAAAAAATCCTGATGAAATCAAATGGGAAGATTGTGTTGTATGGAAGGAAGAATATTATTTTGTTTATCTTGAAAGTTCAGAAATAAGATATGTTAGCTGGTCATTTGGTATTCTTTCAATTATCCCTCATCCAGATTCAATACTTTCAAAATACTTTAATGTAATTATTATAAACTCACCTTTTATAATGGTTGGTAAAAATATTAGAACAGGTAATTGACATTTTGAATTGATAAACTATAATATAATTATGGTCAAAAAAGGTGGGTTTACCATAACAGAGTTAATGGTTAGCATTGTTATTATATCTGTTTTTATTTTTGGTTTTGTTGAGGCTTTCAAAGCAATTCAACATGGTATTCAGAACTCAAAAAATAGAGCAATAGCATCAAATCTGGCTCAGGAAAAATTACAGATAATAAAAGAGAAGCTTTACTATAAGGTAGTTCCAACTTTAAATCCTTCATATCTTACAGATCAGGATTTTGATGAACCTATTCCTTATGATACAATTTTTTTTCCACCTGAATATCTTCTTGAAGCTGGGGTTTATTATACAAGATATACATACATAATTCCCGTAATTGAAGTTGATGGAAAAATAATTGAGCAACCCCCAAACTCCCCTGATACCGGTATGAAGAAAATAGTGGTTAGTGTTGTATGGCAGGAAAAGAATAGAAAGAAAAAACTTAGTCTTTCAACAATCTATACAAGCAAGGATACTGTTATGACTAATGCGACCATAACAGGAAGAATAAGAGATAGATCAAATTACCTTCCAATTAAAGGTGCTCTTATAAATATAGCTGAGTATATGGGTGCAAGAGGTGTGAGTGATGATACTGGGAATTATGCTATTTCATTAACTCCAGGGAACTATACATTGTATGTTGATGCAAGAGGATATTTCTCACATCTTGAGCCTTTTTCAATAGGTCCAAATCAGACTATTATAAAAGATATTGATCTTGTAAAAATGGGGTATGGAAAGATAACAGGTATACCGTGGATATGTAATCATCTTGTGATAAGTCAGATTGTGGGCTCAACACTCTCACCATCCGGGTTTGATCAGGAGTATATTGAGGTATATAACCCAACAACATACCCTTGGCTTGTTAATGGGAATATTGGACTTAGGTTTCAGAGGATTTATGACAATACAAAAAAAACTATACAGATAAGTTACCTTACAGATTATATTCCTCAAGGCGGTTTTTATCTTTTTGCAAATACAACAACTATTATAATCAACGGTGTTAGTATAAATGCGGATGCTGTGTGGTCAGATGAAAACTCAACTATTGATTTTCCATATTTCAATCCTTCACTGAATAAGTATAACATAATTCCAGTTTTTGGTGATGGACCTGATGAAGGTGGTGGTGCTGTTGAACTTTATAGAATATCTGATAATTATACTCTTGATCAAATTGGCTGGAATAGAAATGATGGTGCAAGTGGGAGAAAATTGGCTCCATTTTATGAAACTTTAGCGATTCCTCAAAACATTGGTCTTGAGGTGGGAGAACAGTATGTAAGATACTCATCTACTTACTCCCTGAGCTTGTCCTATGGCCCTTCTTATGATTCAAATAACAATAGTGTTGATTTTAATACTTATCAGTCAATAAATATTCCTCCTAGAAACTCATCAACTATTTTACCTATTATTTCTGGAACTCCTGCAGATGGTGCTATTGTAAGCTGTGCTGATGGACTTTCTGTTGCAACTCAGGCATATAAAGCTGGCAATTTGAATTCTAGGTGGTATGCATATTTTGAAGTGAATGAGGTTGCTACAGGTAGTTGGCGTTGCTCTATATCAAGTAATTCATATGCTTTAATCTTTGATACAGATGTGGTGGTCGGTTCAACTGTAGATTTAAAATCAGTTTTTTTATCATCTTATATTACTTCAGGTTATATCACAGGGATGGTAACAGATGTTTATGGAAATAACATTACCCCAGCAATAAAAATAGAGGCTTCAGATGGAAGCTATTCATATGTTTCAAATAAAAGATATATAATTCAGGTTTCAACAGGAATAATTGATATTACGGCAAACCCTGGAAATTTAAATCCATCATATGTCTATATATCATCTACAGGAATAAATATAGGAGCTGGTGAGATAAAAAGTGGAGTCGATTTTGTTTTATATCAGGGTGGGAGAATAACAGGTAAAGTCGTTATAAGTGGTAGCACTATTCCTGTTCCTGGTGTTGGAGTGGTTGTTTATGATATGTATGATACACCAAAAGATAACCAGATTACTGATAATACTGGAAGTTTTATAACGAATGTGTTAAGTACCGGTATTTATATAGTTTCACCGGTTGTAGATTCAAAGGAAACTGTCAATCCATCAACAAAATCAGTTACAATAAATGCAGCCGGTACTATAGTGTTTTCTGCTACATTCAGTATAACAAATGCTATGGGTTATATAAGCGGAAATGTAAGATTTAATGGAAAGCCTGTTAAAACGGGAGCTTTGATTGTGATAACAACCCGGACAATAACAGGTTCCCTTCCATCTTTAAGTTCTAACACAGTTTCACAATCCCCATATTATATAACCTCAACCAACGAAGAAGGGAATTATTTAATAGAGGTAAGACACTCAACAAATCCGAAATATAATGTTTATGGTTATTATCCTCATTTAAGTGGTGATAATTTTATTATTTATGCTTCAACAAAAACAAATATTGCTGTGTGGGCAGGTAAAATAACTGAAAATGTGAATTTTTCATGGTAGTTTTTATGAAGTTAAAAGAATATAAAAAAGGATACACTCTTACAGAACTTATGAGTGTAGTTTTTATTATTGGTATTCTTATTTTAACTGGTGTTCCTTTACTTGATAATATGTATAAAAATATTATGCTTTCCAAAACGAGACTTTCACTTCAGCAAGATGCCAGGAATTTTATGGCAATTGTAACAAAGTTTTTAAGAGAGGCTAAAAGTTCAACAGTTGTAATATCAAGGCATAATTCATTACAACCGTATTATTCAAAGCTAGAGTTTTCTACAATTGATGGTAAAAACTTTAAGTTTTATCAAGATGGTAGAAAAATAATTATGCAGGATGAAAATAATATACGGATATTGAGTAATGATCTTAGATATCTTGCTTTTGCTTTTCCTGAATCAAGTAATTTAAGTATAATATCTATATCTGTGACTCTGGAAAGAGATCTTTTTTCCGGGAGAAAAAAAGCACTTCATATGGCAAGCGAAAAGGTTATGGTTATGAATGAGTAAGTTATGAAAAGAAAAGCTTTTATATTACCAATGATTATAAGCTTAATCTTAATATTCTTCATAGTTACACCTGTTATAATAAACTGGATTAAAACTGATACAAAACATACTGTTAAACAACAAAAATCATCAGTTGCTTTTAATCTGGCGCAGGCAGGTATTGAAAGAGGATACTGGAAGATTAAAAGTTCAACTTCAACATTTAATAAGGTTTTGATGGGAGAAACTCTTAGTGGTTATAATTTTGATACAGTTTATAGTGATATAAAAGGTGGAAGATACAGAATAAAAATAACAAGTGGAACAGAACCCAAAGAGGTTGTTATTATTGCCGAGGGTATTGATGATACATCAAAAGAAAAAAGAGCAATAAAGGCAGTGTATAGAAACCAAACTATTACTGGAGCTATGTTAAGTGGTGCAAGAATTAATCCAAGTGGTAATACAACAATTCACTGGGGTCCGATACTAAGCCATGGTGAGATAAATCTTTCTCAAGGACAACAAAATGTTTATTTCCCGAGAAAATTTTCACGTCAGCTTGTTAAACCCAGGGATCAAAGTCTTGATCCTCCAAATACTGATAGTCTTGAATGGTGGTCTGCTTATGATGTTCCAGAGCTCCCAATGTTTGATTTTGCAACTATAAGATCTTCTGCTGAGGCAAATGGGACACTTAACTGTGGAGGATTTTCTAATAGTTATCCAGCAAAACCTAATTCGTCAAATAACTATAGAATGGTATGTAATTGTAATTACTCTAACAATAATAAAAGATGTTGTGCTAATAGAAACAGTTGCTATGTTGAGAATATATATGCTGATAGACGATATAACCAGGGACTTTTATGGTATTGGGATGAGGGTAAAAGCGTATATTTAACACATACAGGTGTTAAAGGTTCATTTTTTGTAAGAGGTAATTTAAGGATAGATGGTGATGATTGTTATGGTCCGTGGTATAAGGTAGATGGTTATGATCCATATGGAGGTTCTCATACCTGTGGAAAAGGACCACCAGAGGAAAATGGACCCGGAGCATTAAATGTCTCAGTCCCACACAGTGCATGGCAGGAGTATGCTAAAATTGATACACCTCAAATAAATCAGTACCCAGGTGATCTTGGTTTAAGTTCATCTTCAGTAGTTTATCAAATAGGAGCATGTAATAGAGATAATTACTATCAGTGCAACTTTAGTTGTGAAACTGGATGTGAACGAGGTGCCACTGGAGATGATATAGGACTTTATGGTTTTCTTTATATTGGAGGAAATCTTCAAATATATGGTGCGTTTGATATATATGGTGCGATATGGGTTGTTGGAGATATAAATACAGGTTCTGGTAATAATGCTTCGATATTTTTTAATCAAGACCTTGAATTACCGACTTTAAATGTAATACTTCTAAAGAAAAGCTGGGAAGAAATTACTCCCAGCTCTGAAGTATGGTAAAATTTATTGAAATATCCTTGACATAACAAGTGAAATCTGTTCATATGTCAATAGGTCATGTAGCCTTGAAGATGTTTAGATCCTTTGTCAAAATATTTTTTATAAAAATTAGTTTATAAGGAGTGTAAATTATGAAAAAGATCCTGGGATTAATGCTTACTATACTAATGAGCATAAATCTTTTTGCTGTTCAAAAGATAGTTATGCTTAAAGAGAATAAAAGTATTATTGAAAGTAAGGATGATCTAACCGGTCTAGAAGGTAAAATAATAAAGGAACTTCCAATTATAAATGCAGTGGTTGTAGAATTTCCAGATTATGTTAAGGATAGTGATATATATAGCCTTGGTTATGTAAAAAAAGTTGAGGATGATATTTATATTAAATGGATAGAAGAAACAACTTTATCAGATCTTCCATCAGCAGATGAATTAAAAATCAATATTCAGGAAAATAATTATGATTATACTATACCTGAAACTTCATTTTCTGTTGGAAAACTCAATGAAGAGGAACTTAAAGAAATTCCCTGGGGAGTTAAAAGAGTTAATGCTTACAAGGCATGGGATTATACTACAGGTAAAAAAGTTAAAGTTGCTGTTATAGATACTGGTATTGATTATAATCATCCAGATCTATCTAAGAACTATGGAGGTGGATATAATGCGATAGATAATTCAAAAACACCACTCGATAATCAAGGTCATGGAACGCATGTTGCAGGTACAATTGGAGCAATTAAAGATTTAAAAGGGGTGGTTGGAGTTGCTTATGATGTCAGTTTATATGCTGTGAAGGTTTTGGATAAGAATGGTTCAGGCAAAACTTCCTGGATTATAGACGGCATTCAGTGGGCTGTTAATAATAAGATGAATATTGTAAATATGAGCCTTGGAAGCAGATATGGAAGTGAAGCTTTAAAAGCTGCTGTTGAAAGTGCATATAAAGCTGGAATTGTGGTTGTGTGTGCTGCTGGAAATGATGGTGGAGCTGTAAATTATCCTGCAGCTTATCCTGGAGCAATTGCTGTATCTGCACTTGATAGTTCAGATAAAATAGCATATTTTTCTTCCAGAGGTCCTCAAATTGCCTTTATAGCTCCAGGTGTCTCCATATATTCGACTTATAAGGACGGAGGTTATAAAACTGCAAGTGGTACTTCTATGGCAAGTCCACATGTTGCAGGGCTTGCAGCTCTGGTTGTTGGTTTTGGTATAACAAACCCCGATGAGGTTAAAAATATACTTATAAAATCAGCTGTAAAACTTCCTAATCTTAAAGATACTGAACAAGGGAATGGTGTTATAGATGCCTCCAGGTTTTATAGTGTGCTCAATCCTCAATAAATTTATTGGGTGTTAAAGAAAAATCGAGTAAGAAGGAGAAAAATTCTTCTTTTACCTTTTTATAATACCTCATTCTTACAATACATCTACACTTTCACAACACCAATATTTCTAAACTTCTATGCCTTCATACATCTAAAAATTGCTTTGCTGTGGAAAAGTTCCAATACATATGCGACATAAGTTATTGAAGACCGTATATGCAAAATTTCTTTCTATTTCGTAAAATAAAAGGATACCCAGGGAATATGCTTAGAGTATCCTTAAAAACTTAAACTAAAGCGAAGTAGCGAAGAATAGGTTAAAGATAATAAAGTTTTATGAGGAATAAGGCGAGAAAGCAACAAAATAAGGCTTTGTAGCATATAGAAAAGTAATAATCAGATGGCGTAAAAGGAAGCAAGAAAAAGCGCAGAGGGACTAATTTAATATTCTTGAAGACCATATAACTAAGAAAGATGACCACAGATAGTAAGATAATAAAGTATATTTGCTCGGTTAGGGAAAGATATCCGAGAGTTGGGAAAGAAGAGATAAAGGTTATGTTAGATAAATACTGGGAGTTAAGAGGTAAAAAGAAGATATCAGCATATGTAATAGGAAAGATAATAAAGGGAAATAATCAGTTTTTTGAGGTTAGTGGGAAGGGTATATTATAATCCAGATAGCAAATGGGCAAGTAGAAACTATAAGCGAATAAAAAGAAAACGTGTAAGGTATCATTAAAAGTGAGTGAATATGGAGATATAATGTGTCAGATACAGTAGAAAGGATAACAGATGAGATAAAAGGTTATTTTATAAGCGCAATAAATATAAAGTTAAGGTTTGCGTTAACACTTAATTATAATAGACTGACAAGCCGAAATATGGTTGATTATTACCGAAGGTTTAAAGAGGTATATCTATAAAATAAAGAGCTGGCAGACGAATAATGGGAGTGAGACCTTAGGAGGATTTGAAAAAGAATTAAAACGAGAGGTGGTAGAGCATAGATTTAGCTATCCGAGAAGTCCGAGGATAAATAGTTACATAGAGAGGTATAATAGGACAATACACTAAGAGTTTATAGACAACAATCTGGATATAATCCGTGACAAAGAACTATAATAATTAGCAGAATATTTGATATACTATAAATGGAGAAAGGCCAGATAAATCATTGAATATTAAGCGCCATTAGAGTTAATTTTAAAAGATAAAATGTTACAAATGTGTCTAACTCATACATCCTGTTGTATTTTTTCATCAAAGGTGATAATATATGATTATGGATGATAACAAACTTATTAAAAAGTATCTTGATGGAGATGAGTCTGCCTTTAAGGAATTATACAATAAATATAAGCTTTCTCTTTTCAGCTTTATTTATCATATGGTAAAAGATAAAGAACTTGCTGATGATATTTTCCAGGATGTTTTTATAAAGGTAATTGATAATCTTGATAGCTTTAATGGGGAAAATTTTAAAGCATGGCTTTTTTTAATAGCCAGAAATACTGTTTATGATTGGTTGAAATCAAATAAAAAAAAGATTATGGATTTAACACTTTCAATTGATGATGAAAATATAAATTTTGAAGATATGATTAAAATTGATGAGACTCCTGAAAAAAATTTCTTTGAAAATTATGAGAGAGAAATACTTTATAAGGCTATTGATATGCTTAACGAAAATGATCGTGAAATAATATATCTTAAACATTTCTCAGATTTGAGTTTTAATGAAATATCAATTATGCTTAAAGTTCCTATTGGGACGCTTCTTTCAAGATTCAAAAGAGCTATAGAGAAACTTGCAAAAATAATATCAGCAATGCAATAATTTTTTAAATTAATCGTTATATATTTTGGAGGAGATATGTGTGAAGAGGAAAAAATCATTCTTGCCTTTTATGGTGAGATGAATGAAGAAGAAAAGAAAAGTATTTTTACTCACATAGATAATTGTGATAAATGTAAGAAGTTCTATAATACACTTTTGCTTACCCGAAATATTTTTCTGGAAGAGAAAATTAGCAAAAATATAGAAAAAAATATCTTAAATTATGCTTCAAATAAGGTTTCATCTTATGCTGGTTATATTAAAAAATTAAGTTTAAGTTTTGCATTTTCTTTTGCTGTTATTATGCTTTTTGTTTTCCCTTTAAGAAATACAAATGTATTAAACTTGAATATAATTGATAATAGATTTCAGAGTCTTGAAAATGAAGTTTTAGAGTTGAGTTATGATATTAACTTTAGTGATAATGATCTGGATTTAAAGGAGGTATTATGAAAAAAGTATTAGTAATGCTTGTAGCTGTATTATTGACGGCACCACTCTTATTTGAACGAGGGGTAGGTGCTCAAGAAAACGATGAAATGATTGAAAGCGAAGTAATGGAAACTTATCCTGTTCCTGGTAATCCTGGTATGGGGCCAGGTATTATGAAGGGGAAAATGCTAAAGAAACCTGGTTTTGGTCCCCAGATGAGAAAAAATAATTTTGGAAAGGATGTAGAAAATATAGTTATGGGTATTGTGGAAAAAAATGATCCTGAGTTTGCTAAAAAACTTTTTGAGTTGAAAAAAACCAATCCTGTTAAGTACAATCAGGTTATAAAAATATCTTTTAATTTTCTCCATTTTGCTAAAAATACTCAGGACCCATCAATAGAAAAGGATATGGTTAGAGGTATATCTCTTGAATATGACGTAAGGGAACTTGCTTTAAGATATAAAAATGCATCAGATGCTGATAAGACAAAAATAAAATCAGAGATGAAAAATAAATTAAATGAACTTTTTGAAATAAGAACAAAGGTTCAGGAATTGAGATTGAAAAGGCTAGAGAATGAAATAAAAGAACTTAAAGATACAATAACTAAAAGAAGGGCCAATAAGGATAAAATTGTAGATCAAAGGCTTAATCAGCTTATTGGTGGAAAAGAACTTAACTGGTAATTGTTATTATTTAAAGTGATTCAACCGCCGCGCTTATATAAAGTGCGGCGGTTTCTTTTTGGAGTTAACTAAAGAAAATGGTAGTTTTTGTATGATTTAATCTATTTTCTTATATACTTTACTTTTTTTATTGAAGTGCCAGGGTAATAAAACTGAAGAATTTCTTTATAATTTTTTCCCTCTTTTCCTGCCATACCACTAGCACCACTCTGACATAATCCAATAGCATGTCCCCATCCTCCTCCATAAAACCATATATTTCTTATCTTTCCATCTTCAAATCTATTTATTTCAATGTTAAAAAGAGTTGATTTTAAAGGGACCAGTCCAAACATACTTCTTATTATATGCTCTTTATCCAAAATTATTGTTTTTTTGGTTCCTTCTATTTTTATAGAATTAACATGTCCACTTTTACTTCTTTTTAAAACCATTATGTTTTTTATTTCTCCAATATTATATGTTTTATTTAGTTTGAAATTAATATCAGCTCTTTTTATTATTCTTATCCATCTAAAATCTCTATCTCTTACTGCTTCAGGATAATTACAGTAAGCCTCTGGATTTTTTTTAATCCAAAGATTAAATTCCCATGGCGTTAATCCTTCAATTTTTAAATTACCATCTGGATGTGATACCAAATAAGAAACCTTACCCCATCCTTTAACTTCAGAAGATGCTTGAATATAACCTCCACAGTTTGCATGGTAAAAAGCATACGCAAGTTTATTTTTATATGTTAACACCTCTCCTTCAGTATCAAATACGGCTTTATTTGAATTCTTGTGTTCTTTTATAACTCCACCATAAACTTGACAATGTTCGGTATCACAAAGATGATATCCTTGTTTTTTGTGAGGACCTTCTTTCATTCTTCTCAGTGCCTCAGTTCTTGCTATAACGGCTTGTGCTTTTAATGCTTCAACTGGCCATAATGCTTCCATCTCACTTGATACGACCCCGAGAAGATATAACTCGAGTTCAATTATATTAACAATACCAAATCCTCCTGGAAGTGGAACTATTTCAATTGCACCTCTGTATTCTCGATCAGAGTATTTAAAAGATGGATTTGAACTTTTTTTATCTGCTTCTATTATTATACTTCCATCTCTTTCGTTATTTGATTTTATTATAAATGGTTTTGCAAAACTATTTAGAAGCTTTAAATTGTTATCATATACATTGATCTTTTCATTTTCATATCTTATTATCCATTTCTCACCTTTATACAAATGTCTATAGAATTTTCCACTTTCTTTACCATATATTGAAAGATTATAAAAACTACTAATTTTAATCTGTTTATTCTTTCTGTGATTACCTTTTATATCCGTGCCTATAGCAACTCTTAATTTCATGCTTTTTTTAAATTTATTGACATCATATTCTTCAGATATAATAGTTGGGTTTTTTATTTTAAATGGTGGTCTTATTTCTTCTGGCTGTTTGGTAAGTTTACCTTCTATTGCTTTGATCATTTTAACTGCAAGAGGATGATCAGGTATATAATCAAGTATTCTGTAATATTGATTCCAGGCATTATTATAATCTTCTTCTTTAAGATATAATTGTGCTAAAGGTAATCTTGCTTCAACAAATGATGGATCTTTTTTTAAAGCATTTATAAGATGTTCTTTTGCCTTATCGTACATTTTAAAATTGACATAATTCCAGGCAAATAAATAATCTACTCCAGCGTAATCCCCTCTGATACTTTTATAAATGTTTAGATATTCTATGGTCTTTATTATATCTCCAATCTGTGAATAAACCATAGAAATTCCAAGGGCTGCTGAGTAATTTGTTCTGTCAATTGAAAAAGCCTTTTCAAAATAGAATTTTGCTTTTTCGATCTTTGATAGATGAAAGTAAAGCCATCCAAGTTCTGAGTATATATCTGTATCCTGTTTGATATTTAATGCAATCTCAAGATATTTTATTGCTTCAGAGTAATCATCCATATATTTACATATTGCTGCAAGATCTAAAATTGATTTTATGTCCCTTTCCTGTTCATATATTTTAAGATAAAGTTCTCGAGCTTTTTTAATATTTCCTTCAAGATAGCTTTTATATGCAGTTTCTTTGAGATTTATATCTTCAGTGTTTATAATAAATGCAAACAAAAGAAGAAATAAAATCATAAAACTATTTTATTAAATTTTATCTTTTAATATTTACTTGATGTTTGATAAAATCTTAGCACTCTGAGGATTCTGTGATAGTGCTGATAGTACATTTGGATTGGCAAGAACTTCATTTAGTTGTGGATTTTTTTGTAGTAATTCATTCATTTTTTGCTGGTTGCTTAAGAGTGCTGAAACAGCTGGAGAAGTCATTATTTCACTTACCATTTTACTTTGAGCAAGAGTATTTAAAAGTTGTGGATTATTAAATATCTTTTTTACTGTTTCATTATTTAGAAAATTTGCTATTGCTTGAGAATTTGAAAGATATGTTTCAAGAGCTTTTGGATCTGATAAATTTCTTTTAACAGTTTCTCTTGCAAGAAAACCTTTTACAACAAACTCATTATCAAATAAAGCTTTTAAAGCTTTAGGATTATTAAGAAGTTTTTCTGCAGCCTGAGTTAAGAATCCTTTTTTATATCCTATAGAAGTCATTTCTTTTTGTTTCATCTCATTCACTGAAGGAAGTTTTTTTTCAATTGATGCTTTTGGTTCATCAGATGCTTTTTTTGAATCTTTTTTATTATTAGATGTTTCTCTTTTTTCTTCATCTTCTTTTTCTGTATTTGTTGAATATTCTTTCCCTTCTTTAACTCCAATTACATTTTTGTACCCTACAGCATATGATATATCTTCAAGATTTGGTTCATAATACTTAAAATCTTCATTTTCTTTTTTGATATCCATCTGTGCATTAAAAGCTTTTAGTTTATCTTCCGGTAAGTTTAAATCAGGTGAATATAGTTTTAATGTCCATTTTATAAGGGGAATAGCAATAATTATATATAAAGGAATCAGATATATTATCCACTTTGAACTTTTTTTATTGGAATTATTTTCCATATATATGATAAAATAATTATAGTAATTTAATTTTATGCAAAGCAAGAGTATAGAAGATATCGTTATTTTCATTTCCTGGGCTGGGGGGAATATTTTTCAGATATATATATTAATTTCGATTATCTTTTATCTTTTTTTATCTTTCACTGGTGCTTTTTTGTTCCCATTTAGACGTAAAACTTCTTCTCCAGTATCTCATAAATTTGCAATTTTAATTCCTGCTTATAATGAGGAGAATGTTATTGGAAATATACTTGAGAGTATTGAGTATATTGATTATCCAAAAGAACTTTACGATGTTTATGTTATATGTGATCATTGTACTGACAGGACTGAAGAAATTGCTAAAAAATACAATTTTGTTAAGATAATTTCAATTTATAATAATTTTTCTTCAAATAAAGCAAAGGCATTGAATTATGCAACAAAAATAATTTTAAATGAAAAAGATTATGATGCTTTCTGTTATTTTGATGCTGATTCACTAATTCACCCTGATTTTTTAAAATCTATGTCAGCAATGCTTGATAAAGGAGCTTGTGCTATTCAGGGAATGCAACTTCCTAAAAATCCTTATGAATCATGGATTAGTAGCATTATTTCAAGCGGGCAATTTATAACTAATTATTTTTTCCAGAAACCAAAGCAATTTTTAGGTCTTTCTGCTACACTTCATGGCAAAGGAATTTGTTTTAAAAAAAATATAGTTACTAATTTTAAATGGGATGAACACTGCCTTACAGAAGACCTTGAAATGCAGATGAGACTTGTTTATAATGGGGTTAGAATACAATGGAATGAATATGCTGTGGTTTATGATGAAGAACCTGTTTATATTTCACAGTATTTAAAAAGATCTATTCGCTGGGCAAGAGGTTCACTTGATGTTGCTAAAAAACACTCAGTAAATTTATTTTTATCTTTTTTAAGATCGTTTGATTTTAAAAAATTTGAGGCTTTTATTTATTCTATTGGTGTATATAGAATGGTAATTGTTTTTCTAATAGCTTTTTCACTATATTTAACAAGAGAAAAGTTTAATATCCTTATCTATTTTTTTAAACTTTTACCAACAGATAATCTTTTGTATAAATTTGCTTTTATTATATGTCCTTTGTTTTTATTCCCACTTTTTATGATATTCGACAGAAATTTTGGATTTAAAATGTTTTTATTTTATTTTTTACAGCCTGTTCTTGGAATTTTTAGAATTCCAATATTTATTCTTGGTATAATGAAGGATAGATTGAAATGGGATAGAACAGAACATATAAGTAAAGTAAGAATAACAGATTTAGTAAATTTAAAATCATAGGAGGTTATATATGAGTTATATTTTTTTTATTATCTGTTTTTTCTTAAATGCTCAAAGCTCTGACAATATCGCTATGCAGAGACCAGAGCCTCAAAAAATATTGAAAATTATTGAACCTATAAATATGAGTGAAGAACAGAAAAACAAAATATATAAAGAACTTACAAAAAATCTAAAGGATTTTGATTCTGAGAAAAAAAAATATGATAAAAAGGTAGAGGAAAAACAAAAAATTGAAAAAGAAATTGAAGAGCTTAAGTTGAGGATGATAGAGATAAATAAAAAGGTAACTTTTATTATAAAATCTAACTTAAATGAAGAACAGTTGAAAATTTTTGAGGATATATTAAAAAAGCAGAAGGAGAAGGTTTCAAAACCTAAATCTTCTCAGGTCACAGAAGAAGAGGATAAAAAAGAGGAAAAGAAATATATAGAAAAAGAATCTCCTTTTGATATTTATTTTCCATAATTTTATTTTTTTATAAAATTTAATTAAGGGAGAATTTTATGGCAAAAATAATGATAATAGATGATGATCCGGAGATATCAAGCCTGTTAGAATTAACCCTTCAATCTATGGGACATTCAATTAAGATCTGTGATAATGGTAGAGATGTGATTCCTATCTTGAAGGAGTTTAAACCTGATCTGATGATACTTGATGTTATGCTTCCAGGAATTGATGGTTATTCGCTTGCTACTACAATTACTCAGGAGAATGAGCTTGCAAAAATACCGATTATTGTTCTTTCGGCTCTTGAACCTTCAAGAAGTCTATTTGTTAAATTTGATCAGGTTGTTTCATTTTTAACAAAACCATTCAATACTGATGATCTTTTAGAAGCTGTAAAAACAGCGCTTGAAAATAAGGAGAAGTAGATGAAAAAAGTATGGCTTGTTACAGGTGGTGCAGGGTTTATTGGGTCCAATATCGTTGAGGAGCTTGTCAAGAGGGGAGAAAAGGTAAGAATACTGGATAATTTTTCTACTGGAACTGTTGATAATATAAATAGTTTTGAGGATAAAGTTGAGATTATAAAGGGTGATATAAGAAATTATTCAGATGTTAAAAAAGCCTGTAATGGTGTAAGCTATGTTCTTCATCAGGCGGCAATGAGATCTGTTCCAAAGTCAGTTGATGACCCAAGAGGTGCAAACGATAATAATATTACAGGAACTCTTAATGTACTTATGGCGGCAAAGGAATGTAATGTGGAAAAGGTTGTTTATGCATCTTCCAGTTCTGTTTATGGAGATTGTAAAGTTTTTCCTCAAAAAGAAAGCTTTTGTCCATCTCCGATTTCTCCATATGCTGTTTCGAAACTAGCAGCAGAACATTATTGTGTTATGTATTATAAGACATTTGGACTTAGAACCACTTCACTCAGATATTTTAATGTTTTTGGACCAAAACAACCTCCGGAATCAATATATTCTGCAGTTATTCCGAAATTTATTGAACTTGCTTTAAAGAAAAAACCACTTGAAATACACTGGGACGGAAAACAATCAAGAGATTTTACATATGTTTATAATGTTGTTGAAGCAAATATAAAAGCTGCTCTTTCTAATGATTCAGATGGAAAGGTTTATAATGTTGGATGTGGTACAACAGTTTCTTTGCTTGAAATAGTTAGATTGCTTGAGAAGTTCTGTGGTTATAAACTTGAAAAGAAGTTTTTACCTAAAAGAGCAGGTGATGTTAGAAAAACCTGGGCTGATATTTCTTTAATAAAGAGGGATCTTAAATATAAAGTTACCATTAATTTCGAAGAAGGACTTTTAAAAACATTTAATTGGTTTAAAGAACAAAAGAGGTATTTATGATACATATATCAAATATAAATTCAAAAGGTTCAATAGAGGTTATTACGGGAAGTATGTTTTCAGGAAAAACACAAGAACTTATAAGAAGACTTAAGCTTGCTATGATAGCAAAGCAAAAGGTTCAGATATTTAATTCACATCTTGATGTTAGATATGCTAAAAAGCATATTGTTTCGCATGATAAACATATGCTTGATGCTATTCCAATTAAAAATGCTAAGGAAATTTTAAAAAAAGTCGAAAAAGATACAGTTGTTGTAGGGATAGACGAGGTTCATTTTTTTTCTGAAGATATAGTAGATGTATGCGAGAAGCTTGCTAATGATGGTAAAAGGGTTATAGTTGCAGGGCTTGATCTTGACTGGCGTGGTGAACCTTTTATGAATATAGCAAAGCTTATGGCTAAAGCTGAATATGTGACAAAAAATCTCGCAATATGTATGGTTTGTGGAGCGCCGGCACACTATTCACAAAAACTTGTTGAAAATGATGCCAGGATAGAGGTTGGAGCTTCTGATAAATATGAAGCAAGGTGCAGGAAATGTTTTAATCCAGAGCTCGCCGTTCACAAAAAATAGTCTCTGTAATAATCTTATAAATTAAAAATTTTATAGAATATAATTTGATATTTAAAGGAGGAAATTTATGCCAGAATTTAAAGCAAAGATAGGTGTTATTGGAGGAAGCGGACTTTACAAAATAGATGAAATTAAAAATAAAAAAGAAATAAAGGTAAAAACACCTTTTGGTAAAACAAGTGATAATTTAATTTATGGTGAGATATCAAATGTTTCTGTATTATTTTTACCAAGGCATGGAAGAAATCATAATATTTTGCCAACTGAAATACCTCATCAAGCAAATATGTGGGCGCTGAAAAAATATGGTGTCGAGGTTATTATTTCAGTTAGTGCTGTTGGTTCTTTAAAAGAAGAACTTGCACCTTCTCATTTCGTTTTTCCAGATCAGTTTGTAGATGAAACTAAACTAAGAAAATCAACATTTTTTGGGAATGGTGTTGTAGCTCATATCCCTATGGCTCACCCTTTCTGTATGGATTATTCGAAGTTTATGTTTGAAAAAGCAAAATCGTTAGGTATCAAAGCTCATCTTGGTGGTGTTTATGTTTGTATGGAAGGTCCTCAGTTTTCTACAAAGGCAGAAAGTGAATATCATAGAAGACAAGGATATTCTGTTATTGGTATGACTGTGGCAACAGAGTGTAAAGTAGCAAAGGAAGCAGGACTTCATTATGTTCCTGTCTCACTTGTTACTGATTATGATTGTTGGAAAGAAGAGGATGAAGTAAGTCAAGATAAAGTTCTTCAAACGCTTCATAAAAATATAGAAAATATAAGAAGACTTCTTGTAAATGTTATTCCTGAATTTGGAAAAGTAAAACCCTCGTGTAAATGTGCTGAGATTATGAAGACCTCTCTTTTAACCTCAAGAGATAAAATATCAAAAAAGAGGCTTCAAGAATTAAAACTTATAATAGGTTAGTATGGATAAGAGTAGTTTAAGAAAGTTAATTGAAATTGCAAAACAAGCTTTAAAGTTTTCTTACTCTCCGTATTCAAAATATCCTGTAGGTGCTGCTGTTGTTGGTAAAAGTGGTAAGATATATACAGGTACAAATGTGGAAAATGCATCATATGGACTTTCTATGTGTGCGGAGAGAGTTGCTATATTTAATGCTATTTCAAATGGAGAGAAAGGGATAAAGGATATATGTATTGTGGCAAAATCTGCTACACCATGTGGAGCATGCAGACAGGTTATTCTTGAGTTTGCAGATAAAAAATCAAAAATAATATGTGTGGATTTAAGTAATTCAAATAAGATAAGCATATTCAATGTTTCAAAATTAATGCATAAACCTTTTGACCCTAAAAAAGCAGGATTATGAGGAGGATTTATGAAGTTGGATAATATTACTGAAATTACAAAGTGGTTCAATGATACAGATCTGGTTGAATTTGAATTTAAAAAAGGGGATTTGAAACTAAATCTGGTGAAAGAAGGAGAAAATAAAGGTAATACAAAGATATCATCAAATCTATCAGGGATATATTCACCAGAAGTAGGTATTTTTAGATTGAAAAATAGTGATATTAAAAAAGATAAAAGTATTAAAAAAGGCGAGATCCTTGGTTTTGTTTTGGCTGACAAAAAGAAGGTTGAGGTTAGTTCTGGTTTTGATGGTAGGATAAAGGTTGTTTGTGTGAATGATGGTGATATTGTAGAATACTCACAACTTCTTTTCATAGTTGAATAATCTTTTATGTCTGAGCTGAAACCAAGCATAATGAAATGTCTCGAATGTGGATATGAACCTAATATTATTACTGATGTTTGTATAAAATGTGGTGGAAAAGTAGTAAAGATATGCGGGAATTGCCAGGCTCATAATCCTGTTGAAAATAATAAGTGTGAAAAATGTAATGAAATACTTGCTTTAACTCCCCAGAAAAAAATTGATTATGATAAATTAGACAAAAATGATGAGAATAAAGAAAAAACCATAGATCAAAATTTTCAAGAAAACAAAGATATATTATCTGATAAAAAAACGAAGTTGGAGTTTGAACTTATAACTGATGCAATCACAAGAAAAGTAAGTTACAGACATAAAAAGAAAGAGGAGATTTTTGAACTTAAAAAAATTGAAGAAGAAAAGGCAAGAATAGAAAGTTTTGCTAAGGAGAAAAAATATGAAGATAATAAGGAGATAGAAAGTAAAAAAATAGAGCAAAAGGAAAAAAATAATATCTACACTAAAAATAAAAGATTTTTAGTGGGAGTTTCTATTTTAGTCTTTTTGTTTTTAGTAATTATATATTTTTTTGTAATAAGAAAAAGTGTTTCCAAATATAATCTTATCTTTACTGCTAAAAATTATCTCACAGCCTTAAAGAAAAAGGACTATGAAAAGGCGTATTCATATCTTTCAACCAATTCCAGAGCTATGGTTTCTTTCAATGATTATATTAAAGCAAACGAGGAGTATTATTCCAGCGTAGGGGAATGGGATTTTAAGGATGTGAAAATTTATCTTTTCAATAAAGATCAAAGTATAGTTTCATACAAGCTTTATGAAAATGGCGAATGGAAGGATGATTACTTAAATTTTATAAATGAACGTGGGGTATGGGTTAGACCTTATGTCTGGAATTTGTTTGAAGAAATTGAAAAAGCTTTTAATAGGAATGATTATACAACAGCTCTATATTTATCACAAAAGTTATATTTAATTGATCCTCTTGATCCAAGATCCTCAGGGAACTTATGCTGGAGTGAATACCTTATGCAGTTATTTGATAAATCAGTTGAAAGTTGTAGAAGAACAATTGAACTTTCATATTTATATCCTGTTAAATATTATAATACTGAACAGATCTTCTGGTATAAGTTCAATTATGCTGATAGTTTAAAATTTACAGGAAGAGTTGAAGAAGCAATAAATATATTTAATTCACTTATTTCTGCTCCTGATGTTAATTTAAATTCAAAATGTCCTGTTTTTATGGTGCGTGGAGGATCTTATATAGAAATATCAAGATATGAAGAGGCGAAAAGAGATTTTATGACAGCAATAAATGTGTGTGAAAAGGATCTTGATAAGAAAGAAGCACAGAGAATAGTAGATATGTTAAATGGTAATAAATGTGAAGATGTAATTAGTTTTATAAAAGGTTATAGATATAATGGTGAGAAATTTATAAATTTTCTTAATACTATTATAAAGAGCTTTGATGATAAAAAAAATAAATATGATGTTTTATTTAATTGTGAACATAAGATGGGTCCTTATTATATTATCGATGTTGATGTTGCAAAAGTTTCTAAAAACAAAAAAGATATTATTTATTCATATAGTTTTGATGTTGATTTATGGCATAAAAAGGTTGAACTTTTGAAGGAGGAAAAGTGAAAAAAGAATTTAAAAAAGTTCTTATAGCAAATAGAGGGGAGATAGCAGTAAGAGTTATAAGAACACTTAAAGAGATGGGGATCAAAAGTGTAGCAGTATATTCTACAGCTGATAAAAATTCAATACATGTAAAAATGGCGGATGAAGCATACTGTATTGGTGAAGGCCCCTCAAAAGAAAGTTATCTTAATATGGAAAGAATTATAACTGTTGCTCTCTTATCTAAAGCTGATGCTATCCATCCAGGATATGGTTTTTTATCAGAAAATGCTGAATTTTCAAAATTATGTTCTAAAAATAAAATAGTTTTCATAGGGCCAAACCCTGATTCAATAAAACTTCTTGGAGATAAAGCGGTAGCGAGAAGTCTTGCTAAAAAAGCAGGAGTTCCTATAACTTGTGGAAGTGATGGTTGTGTAAAAAGGGATTATTTAAAGATAGCTAAAAAAATAGGTTTTCCTATTATGATAAAGGCATGTGCTGGTGGTGGTGGAAAAGGAATGAGGGTTGTTTTCAGGGAAGAAGATTTAATGAAGGAAGTAGAACTTGCAAGAAGTGAAGCAAAGGCAGCTTTCGGAAATGATGCGATACTTTTTGAGAAATATATTGAAAAACCAAGGCATGTTGAAATACAATTTGCAAGAGATTATAAGGGTAATGTTATTACTTTTCCGGAAAGAGATTGTACACTTCAAAGAAAGCATCAGAAACTTGTTGAAGAAACCCCATCTCCTTTTGTTGATGAGGTAATAAGGAAAAAGCTTCAATATGTGGTAAGAAAACTTGCTGATACTGCAAATTACCATGGAGTTGGAACAGCCGAATTTTTGATGGATAAGGATAAAAATTTTTATTTTATGGAGGTTAATACAAGGCTTCAGGTGGAGCATCCAGTAACTGAATTTATATGCGGTGTTGACCTTGTAAGAGAGCAAATACTAATAGCTCAGGGATATCAGATGGATATAACTCAAAGTTATGTTGATGATTTTCGGGGACATTCCATAGAACACAGAATAAATGCAGAGGACTGGGTTAATAATTTTATCCCTCAGGTTGGTGAGATAAGTAAATTACAAATGCCTTTTGGTCCCTGGGTCAGGGTTGATACTCATATATATCCGGGATACAAAATCCCACCTTTTTATGATAGTATGGTTGCAAAATTAATTGTTTGGGGAAAAGATAGAAACGAAGCAATATCGAGATCCAAAAGAGCACTTGATGAGTTTAAGATTGAAGGGATTAAAACAACTATAGATCTTCATAAAAGTATAGTTAATGACGAAAATTTTGTTAGAAGTGAGGTTCATACAAAATATTTAGAGGATTTTATTCCAAAGATAGTAGAAGAAAAAAGAAATGAATATAGATAGAATTGTATCTAAACTAAAAAGACGAGGAAAGAAGATAGTTTTTACAAATGGATGTTTTGATATAATCCATGCTGGACATATAAAAGTATTTAAAAAGTGCCGCAAACTTGGAGATGTTGTAATTGTTGGGGTAAATTCTGATAGTTCTGTTAGAAAGCTAAAAGGTCCGACAAGGCCTGTTAATAAACTTAAAGACAGAATTGAAGTTTTAAAAGCAATAAGATATATTGATTATGTTGTGAGTTTTAATGAACTTACCCCTTATAAACTTATTAAATCAATAAAACCAGATTTTCTTGTGAAAGGTGGGGATTACAAAAAAGATGATGTTGTTGGTAGAGAATTTGCTAAAAAGGTTATAATAGTTAAACTTTTAAAAAATCGTTCAACAACAAATATTTTGAATAAAATAAAAAGTTTTGAAAGATAAATTTTATTCAGTTCTTTTTTTTGCTGTTTTCAAATTTTATAAAATATTTTAAAAAGGAGTTTTTATGGAATGCAGGATAAATTATAATAATAAAATTTGTACCTGTACATATGAACCTTGTTCAAGGAAAGGGATCTGCTGTCAGTGTCTTGAGTATCACAGAAAAAATGGGGAGCTACCTGGATGTTATTTTTCAAAAGAAGGTGAAAAAACATATGATAGAAGTATAGAAAATTTTATAGAGGACTGGAAGAATAGGTAATTTTATGAAAAAAGTAATATCAACAGAAAAAGCACCAAAAGCAATAGGTCCATATTCTCAGGCTGTTGAAGCAAATGGTTTTATTTTTGTATCAGGTCAACTTCCTATCTTAAGTGATGGTACTATGCCTGATACTGTTAGATCTCAAACCGAGGTAGTTTTAAACAATATAAAAGCGATACTTGAATCTCAGGGTTGTGGGCTTGAAAATGTCGTAAAAACCACAGTTTTTATGACGGATCTTTCAAAGTTTGTGGAGATGAATGAAGTATATTCTAAGTTTTTTATCAAAAATCCTCCTGCAAGAGCAACCATAGAAGTTAAAGCCCTTCCAAAAGGAGCAATGGTTGAGATAGAAGCAATAGCAGTTAAAGATGCATAAACTTCTTAAAAATAAACATTTCGGGATTTTAATTCCACTTTTTACAATGTATTCAGATGATGATTTTGGTTGTGGGGATAGTGGTTCATTGAACGAGTGGATTGATTTTGCATCTGAGATTGGTTTTGATGTTATTCAGATTCTTCCAATAAATGAGATGCCTCCTCATACAAACTGTCCATATACATCATTAACTGCATTTGCAATAGATCCTGTATATATCTCGATAAAAGATATTGAGGAGCTTTCACCTGAGATTAAAAATGAAATAAAATCAAAGGATTTTAAAGAGAAAATAAAGGTTTTAAAGAAAAAAGATTATATTGATTATGATGAAATAAAAAGAATAAAGTACGAAATTTTATGGAGGCAATATAACTACTTTGTAAAAAATGGAGCAGAAAATAAAAAGAAAGAATTTGAAGAATATAAAGCTAAGAATAACTGGTGGCTTGATAATTATGCAGTTTTTAGAAGACTTAAAGATATACATAACTGGTCAAGCTGGACTTTATGGGAAGAAGCTTTTAAAAACCCGAACAGTGAGAAGCTTTCAAATCTTAAAAAAGAAGATAGTTTTAATATAGATTTTTTTAAGTACATTCAATGGGAGCTTGATAAACAATTCACCAGAGTAAAACATAAGCTTGACAAAAAAAATATTCATCTTTTGGGAGATCTCCCTTTTATGGTAAATCAGGAAAGTGCTGATGTGTGGAGTCGTCAGTATGATTTTAGACTTGATCTTGAGTCAGGAGCTCCTCCAGATGCTTTCAGTGCTGAAGGACAGAGATGGGGAATCCCTGCTCCAAATTGGGAAAATCAAATTTCAAATAACTTTGAATGGTGGAGACTGAAGGTAAAAAGATTTGAAGAATTGTTTGATATTTTCAGAATAGATCATATGGTTGGTTTTTTCAGAACCTGGGTAATACCAAAAGATAAGAATATTCCACCTCATTTTGATATAATTGACCCAGTAAAACAGGAAGAAAGGGGAAGGCTTTTTTTAAAAACAATGAAACAATCAACCCACATGCTTCCAATAGCTGAAGATCTTGGAGTTATACCAGATTATGTAAGAAAGATTTTAAAAGAGCTTGATATCTGCGGGTATAAAGTTATGAGATGGGAAAAAGAAAAAGATAATTATATCGATCCAGAAAATTATTATCCTGTTTCTGTGGCAGTTTCATCAACCCATGATACAGAACCAATGAACACATGGTGGAAGATGATGGATAGAAAAGAAAAAGAGGCTTTTTGTAAAATGCTTTATAAAACTGAAAATCTTAAAATACCAAAAGGTTATAAAGAGATAAAAGATATTGTAAATCATAGACTTATCAACTCATCTTCTATATTTTCAATACTTACAATTCAGGATATACTTTCCACAGATGAAAGAATAAATGAACCAGGAACAGTTGGTAATCACAACTGGAGCTGGAGGATTAGAAAAAGATGGGAAGATTTTTACGAAAAGTATAAAAAAGATTTTGATTTTATTAAAAAAGAAATTTCAAAGAAGAAAAATGAAAAAACTGATATTAATTAGTCTTATTTTTTCAGCCTGCTCAGTTGAAAAAATAGCTTTAAGAAAAACAGCAAATATAATAGATAATGGTATTGAAGTAATATATTCAGAGAAAAATCTAAGTTATATTAAGAATTCTCTTCCAGCAAATCTTCAACTTATGGAGATTTTATATTATAATGAAAAAGACCCAAGGCTTTTAAAAAATCTAACAATGGGGTTTTGCGGTTATGCTTTTGCTTTCTATGATGATGATAAACAAAATGAAGTATATTTTTATGAAAAAGGAATATCTTATTCAGATAGATATATAAAAGAAAATAAGCTTTTAGAAAAGGAAAAACTTTCAAAAATTGATTTTGATATAGTTTTCTGGAATCTTTTCTGTAAAAGTGCATATATAGACTCAAATAGAGACAATTTAAATGCCCTTGGATATTTACAGGAGCTTGAAGAAGAAGCAAAAAAATTATATTCAATAAATCCAGATTATTTTTATAACTCACTTGATTCAATACTTGGCTGTGTATATGCAGTAAAGCCAAAAATAATTGGCGGTAATCTAACAAAAGCCAGAGAGCATTTTGAACGTGCTATTACAGGTGGCGAAAAATTATTGATGAACAAACTTTTATATGCAAAGATATATACAACTATAACAGTTGATGAAAAATTATTTGATAGACTTATTGAAGAGATTTTAAATTATGAAAACAAAGATGAAGAGCTTTCTTTTTTTAATGAGGTAGCAAAACTGAAAGCCAGAAAATTAAAGGAGAAAAAAGATGAAATTTTTTAAAATCTTAGCCTTAATATTTTTATTTACACAGTTTCTTTCTTCTCAAACCCAGATAATCAAATTTGCTACGCTTGCTCCGGAAGGAACAAGCTGGGTTAAGATATTAAGAGAATTTACAAAAGAGGTTGAGAGTAAAACAGAAAATAGAGTTAAGTTTAGAATATATACTGGCGGTGTTCAGGGTGATGAGAAGGATGTTATAAGAAAGATAAAAACAGGTCAAATTAATGCAAGCGGTTTTACAGGTTTTGGACTTGGTGAGATAGCAAAAGAATTAAGAGTTTTAGATGCTCCTTTTCTTTTTAAAAACACAGATGAAATAGATTATATCTACTCAAAGTTTAATGATGAGTTTTCAAAAATATTTGAAAAAAATGGTTTTGTTCTTCTTGGCTGGGCTGAGATCGGGGATGTTTATATAATATCTAAAAATGAAATAAAAACACCTCAGGATCTTTCAAAATCAAAGTTATGGGTCTGGGAGGGTGATGAAATAGCATTAAAAACATTTGAAGCATTTGGAGTAAAACCAATACCTCTTTCAATATCAGATGTTATGACCTCAATACAGACAGGTATGATAAATACAGTTTATGCCACACCTGCCACAATAATTCCACTTGGCTGGCATCAGAAGATGAATTTTCTACTTGATCTGCCGATAACATATGGTAGTGGTGCTGTTTTAATTTCTAAGAATATATTTGATAAACTCAAAGATGAAGATAAAAAAACTATTATGGAGGTGAGTAAAAAACATTTTTATAATTTAAATAAAATTGCAAGGGAAGAGAATAAAAAGGGGCTTGAGATACTTAAAAACAAGCTTAAGGTTGTAAAACCTTCTGATATAAAAGTTTTTGAAGATCTTTCCAAAAAAGCAAGAGAAGATTTAAAAAGCTATTACGGGAAAGAGCTTATAGAAAAAATAGAAAAAGAGCTTTTAACTTACAGAAATGCTAAAAAATCTAATACTAAAAATTGACGAGAAAATATATAAAACAGAAAAGTTATCTGTAATACTCTTTGTTTTTTTAATGCTTTTTTTATCATTTTTTCAGGTTATTTTAAGGCTTTTTTTTCACTCAGGTATAAGCTGGCTTGATATTTTTTTAAGATACACTGTTATGATCTCTTCGCTTTTTGCTGCATCTATGGTAAGCTACCATTTTGAACATTTTAAAATAGAGATATTTGAAAAAATAATTAAAAATGAGAAAATTAAAAAAGTAATAACTTTCTTCTCCCTTTTTATTTCTCTGGTTGCAGTTTTGTTTATACTTGTTGCCTCAATAAAATATCTTCCTCTTGAGTTTGAATTAAATCAAATAATATCCGATTTTAAATCATTTAATCTAACACCTCATCATATGATACTTTTTTTACCTTTGATTTTTTTTAATATGAGTTTTCATCTAATTTCAAATTTTTTAAAAGAAAGAAAATGATAATATCCTTTTTATTAGCAGCTTTAATTTTACTTCTGGGTGTTCCTGTTTTTGCAGTTATAATACTTCTAACATTTTATCTATATCAAACAAATGATATATCAATAACATCAGCGGTTGTTGAGTTTTTAAGACTTGGCAATATGCCATCACTTATAGCAATACCACTTTTTTCATTTGCAGGTTTTTTACTTGCCAGTTCAAAAGCTCCGGACAGACTTCTAAATCTTTTCTCATCATTATTTGGCTGGATGAGAGGTGGGGTTGTTCTTGGCTCAATTATAACCGCCTCAATTTTTACTGCTTTCAGTGGTGCTTCTGGAATTACGATAATAGCGCTTGGTGGTTTGCTTTTACCAATGCTTTTAAAATACGGGTATAAAGAAAAATTTTCGCTTGGTATAGTTTCAACAACAGGAAGCCTTGGACTTTTATTCCCACCATCACTTCCAATAATTTTATACTCAATTGTTGGTAAAATTGATATAAACACACTTTTTAAAAAATCTTTTATATATGGAGTTTTTATAATAGTAGTTTTATATATCTATGCCTTTATAGTTTCAAAAAAAGAAAATATACCAACTCAGAAGTTTGATTTTTTAAAACTAAAACTTGCCTTAAAGCAATCCATATGGGAGCTTCCACTTCCATTTATTGTCATAGGTGGGATATACTCAGGACTTATTACTGCATCAGAGTCAGCAAGCATAACTGCTTTTTATGTTTTAATTGTTGAGTGTTTTATAAAAAAGGAGATCAGGATAAATGAACTTGGTGAAATTATAACAAAAACAATGCTTTTAGTTGGAGCCATATTTATAGTTCTTGCCGCAGCACTTGCATTTACAAACTACATAGTGGATATTGAACTTCCAACTTTGATATTTGATTTCATATCAAAATATGTCAAAAGTAAATTTTTATTTCTTGTTATACTTAACATAATTATTCTGGCTATAAATATGATTGAAATATTTTCAGCAATAATAATAGTCGTTCCAATAATAGTTCCGGTGGCTTTAAACTACCAGGTGGATCCTGTACATCTTGCAATAATATTTCTAATAAACCTTGAACTTGGATATATGACCCCACCATTTGGAATAAACCTTTTCCTTTCATCAATGCGATTTCAAAAACCACTTACTCAAGTTTATCAATCAGTAATTCCGGCATGGCTTATAATACTTTTTGTGCTTCTGATGGTAACTTACTTTCCATTGATTTAGAAGTATGGGAAGTATAGATGTGTAGCATAAATTAAGGTTGAAAAAATCTCCCTTGCTCTTCCTTTAAACAACAGGGAAAGCGTAAGAGGGAGATTTAAGTGTGGATATCAAATTGATTGGCAAAACAAAGGTAAAGGTTAAGAAAAAGGTAAAGTAAGAAGAAAATTCTTTATACGAACCTGGAACCAAAAACCAGGGACCAAATCAATGAATAATAGATTAAAGTTAAGGTTGAGGAAAGCCAGCCTGGTCTTCTTTTAAAAAAGGGGGTGGTTTAACGAAGTTAGACAGGGGATTTAAGTCTCCATTTTTTTAATGGAGAATGAAAAGAACGATTTGTTAGAGTATGGGTATATATAGAGATGATTTTTTTGTATAATTTTTTATAATGGTTTAACTTAAGGAGGGAAAATGAGATATTATTTTTTAGTTTTTCTTTTTCTTACTGCCTGTGCTACAACACAAAGTTATAAATCTTATCAATCTTCAAAAACTTACGACTGTTATACTTTTTCAACCTGTTTTGAGAAAGCCTATAACTCAAAGGATCCAGAGAAACAAATTAAGTACTATACTTATGCTTTGGACCATAATGCTGATTATAAAAGCATGGCTGCTGCATACTATAACCGCGGGAATGCTTATAAGGAACTCAAACAATATAACAAAGCGATTGATGATTATAACAAAGCAATTGAGATAGATCCAAAGTATGCTGATGCATACAATAACCGCGGGAATGCTTATTTTAACCTCAAGCAGTATGACAAAGCTATATCAGATTATGATATGGCAAT
>FWWL01000934.1_pt1 | contig 75108 bp, 87 predicted proteins | sample 2228331 | NCBI WGS metagenome assembly FWWL01 (sample SAMEA103939775, study PRJEB20133) | metagenome
CCTCGCGCAGCGGCTGCGCAAGCGCAGCGCCTTCCGCTTGCGCCTCGGCCGCTCCGTGCTCACGCGCTGCGCTCTCAGCTTGCGCCTCGGCAAGCTCGCTCAGCCGCTCGGCCATCCACTCCTGCACTTGCAGCAGGCGGCTGATGGTCGAGCTCTTGCTCGCAGCAAAACGGAGCAGACCGAAGCCCTCCTTAGCCTCGTCTGCGGTAACACCCATGCGCAGCAGCCAATAGGCCCAGCGCAGCTCCGATCCTTCCAATTGTGACAATGACCCTCCCCACATCGACGACGACATTCCGCTTACACTATCAATCGGCCAGCTCAGTTTCTCCTTCGTAAACCTAAGCAGTCCGCTTTCGGCTATAAGTCTGATTGCTCTATCCGGATCATAGCCGCTAATCATCTTTTCAAGCTCGGCATGTACACGCTCCATTGCGATATGCACAAGCTTGGACGAGCAGTCCAGCAATGCCTGCCATGTATCCGCTTCAACTGTCATTTCATATTCACAAGCAAAACGCAAACACCGCAGCATTCGAAGAGCATCCTCTTCGAACCGTGTATGGGCATCACCGACACAACGCAATATTCGTTGCTGCATGTCAGCTTGTCCATAAAACGGATCGATAATGAGCCCCTCTGCATCCATCGCAATCGCATTGATCGTGAAGTCTCTTCGCTGCAAATCCTCGTTCAAATCCGATATGTATTCAACCGTCCTGGGACGGCGATGCTGTTCATACTCGCTTTCCCGCCTGAAGGTAGTTACCTCGAAGGCAATACCTTCTTCCACTACGGTTACAGTGCCATGCTGGAGTCCTGTGGGGATGGAATGAGGAAAGAAACGCATGACATCCTCCGGTTTGGCAGAAGTTGCGATATCGATATCCTTCAATTGTCTGCCAAGCAGCTTGTCCCTGACACAACCGCCGACCCAATAAGCCTCGCAGCCGTGAGAGACAAGCTGTTTCAACAGCTGCCTGCCAACCTTCTCCATTGTTTCTGACACAGGAATACACTCCTTACCTTACGCCTTGCAAAGCTCATCCAGATTATAGAGCGGCATCGGTCTGCCCAACACCCGATAATAGATTTCCTCATACTGAATGGTGATCAAATCGTTGCAGAACTTTGTCCGCGCACGGTCCAGACAAGCGTTGGACATTGTCTGATACAGCTGCTCATCAGTTAGAAGCGCAATCGCATGCTCTGCCATCTGATGGATATCGCCGATAGGAGCTAAGAATCCCGTCTCACCATGTGTGATCAATTCAGGAATTCCGCCTGCATTCGATGCGACCGTCGGTACGCCGCAAGCCATAGCCTCAAGAGCGACGAGTCCGAAGCTCTCCTTTTCGGAAGGAAGCAGCATCACGTCAGCCAAAGAGATCACCTGAGCAATATCATCCTGCTTCCCGCAGAACAACACCCGATCGGTTAGCCCCATTTCCTTCACTTTGCAGATCATTTTGGATAACTCCGGACCCTCGCCGACGAACATTAACCTGGATTTCACTTTTTTGTTTACTTCCGCGAATATATCGACTACATCGCCTACACGTTTGACCGGCCTGAAGTTCGAAATATGTATTAACAATTTCTCATCCGGCCTGGCGAAATCCCTTCGGAGACTTACTACATCCCGAGGATAATATACTCTTTTATCGACAAAATTATAGGCTAGCTCTATGGGCAAATCTGTTTCCAACGCGAGGTGGGTTTCCCGAATCAAATCTTGGGATACTGCCGTAACCGCATCACTTTTGACTAAAGCCAGTTTGATGATATCGCTCAGTGATTCGTCTTGCCCTAGGACAGTTATGTCCGTTCCATGCAGCGTTGTAACAACCTTTAATTGCGATCCGACCATTTCCTTTGCCAGAAAAGCACTTACTGCATGAGGAATCGCATAGTGCACATGAAGAAGATCGAGATTTTCCATTTTGGCAACCTGGCAAATCTTACTGGCAAGCGCGAGATCATAAGGCGGATACTTGAACACATAGTAATTGCTTATTTCCACTTCATGGTAATAAATGTTTTTATGAAATTTCCCGAGACGGAACGGCACGCTTTGCGTAATAAAATGAACCTCATGGCCTTTTTCAGCCAGCAGCTTCCCTAATTCTGTAGCGACGACTCCAGATCCTCCCAACGAAGGGTAACAAGTAATACCGATTTTCAATCTGTCGCTCATGCCGTTCCCTCCTAATAGCCGCAATTGTTCAAACTCCTAAGTTGAACTTGCCGCATTCTATATAGTATTCCGTATCTTCTCAAAATAGTTGAACAGAATAGGGGAGCTTGCTTATAAACCCTTCTGCATATTGTACACCGCTTTTTTGCCCCATCAACAAATCTCTTGCTTCAATTCTTTCCAGATACCCCTGATTCAAAGGCGTTTGGACAAAAGCATTATCAGTGCCAGCTTGAATGAATTGAGTCCCGTAAGCCCGCAACGACTGCCGCTTCAACTCATATTGGTCTGTAACATCCACAATCAAGTCCGCATCGGACAGATCATTGACGAAATAGAAATATAACTGGCTTACCGTAACAGCCGCAAGGCCTGACTCTGGTAAGTACCGTCTGAGCTTCGCATTAAACACCGCTTCTTGCACAAGATGGCTGCAAGCAATATGATCGGGATGCCGATCCATCCAATACGGAGCAAACACAATACGAGGACGATGCTTGCGAATGGTTAAAGTTATCGACTCGATGTGGCCGGGAGTAACAAAAAGACCTCGATCCGGTAGCCCCAGATTCGTCCGAGAGGCTAACTTTAACACTTGTGCTGCCGCCTCTGCCTCCTGTTTTCTGATCTCCACCGTTCCATTAGAGGACATCTCTGCATGGGTCAGATCGCATATTCCTACTCTATAGCCTGCAGCTGTATGTTTGGCGATAGTACCCCCCATCCCGATCTCTGCATCATCGGGATGAGCGCCGAATATCAATATATCTAACGCATCCTCATTCATAATGAATCACCTGGCTTGTATTTGTGCACAAGCTCGCGCCAACCGAAATCACCGCGATCCAGTGATTTGACAAGCAGCTCCGCTGTGGCAATATTTGTGGCGCACGGGATCCCCTGCACATCACATAGACGCAGCAATGCTATAATATCAGGCTCATGAGGCTGCGCCATCAACGGGTCACGCAGGAAGATGAGCAAATCCATCTCGTTCTTGGCAACTAGCGCGCCAATCTGTTGATCGCCCCCAAGCGGCCCAGACATAAAGCGGTGCACCTCAAGATCAGTTGCCTCCATTATGCGCAACCCTGTCGTTCCCGTAGCAAACAGCTTATGGCCATGAAAAACTTGCTGATAAGCTGTGACGAAATTGACCATCTCTTCTTTCTTGCGATCGTGGGCAATCAGCGCTATATTCAACATGGAAATCTCCTCCGCTCCCGATTTTCTATATTTATCTCAATATCGGGGTTTATAAACAGCTTCTATTAATCCACAAAATGTTCAAATCCATACACAATACCGCTTAAGTCCATTACTTTCTTCACGGCAATATTCACACCTGGCATATATCCTGCACGATCATAGGAATCATGTCTAATCTTAAGCGTCTGACCGAATCCCCCAAAGATAACTTCTTGCTGCGCAAATATTCCTGGCAATCTAACACTGTGGATGCGGAATCCGCTGTACATTCCACCGCGCGCACCTTCAATCGTTTCTTCCTCGTTCGGATTGCCTTGACGGAACTCTTCCCGATTGGCGGCAATAAGCTCAGCTGTCTTGATGGAGGTTCCGGAAGGAGCATCCAGCTTCTGATCCCCGTGATATTCTATGATCTCCACATGAGGCATATATTTGGCAGCTTGCGCCGCGAATTTCATCATCAGTATAGCACCAATCGAGAAGTTTGGCGCGATAATTCCGCCAATCCCGTTCTCCGTGCATAGCTTGTCCAATTCAGCAATATCTTCAGGGCTGAATCCTGTAGTGCCAATTACCGGTCTTACGCGGTTTGCAATAGCAATCCTGCTATTAGCCATCACAGAATGCGGAGTCGTGAAGTCAACCAGTACTTCAGCCTTCGATTCGATGAGTGCTGATTCAAGATCCTGGCTAATTCTGACTCCGCATTCCTGATTACTCACAAGCTGACCCACGTCTACGCCTTCATTCGTCCGGTCAATAGCGGCTGCCAATTTCAGTGCAGGATCCGCTAATACCATCTTGACAACCTCTTGACCCATTCTGCCGCTTGCTCCGGTTACTGCTACATTTATTATTGCAGTCATTAGTAGATCTCCTTTAATGGTTCATTAATTTTTCATGCTGATCCAACTGTTGGAGTAATACTTTCACATCTTCCCGATGCGGATCTAGTTTCAATGCTTCTTGAAATGCAGCGTTGGCCAATGAATATCTTCTCAATCCTGTGTAGGCTACACCAAGCAGCATATACGCTTCCAGATAAAGAGAATCCAATTGAATCGCCTGCTTAAGCATAACAACAACTCGATTCAAATCTCCATTCCCTTGCTCCATTCTTCTTCCCGCTTCTTGCACAAGCTTGCGTGCTTGAACATTGCGATAATGATATCTGAAAATGAGCTGTTCCGGCTGTAAATCAACTGCTTGTTTGGCATGCTCAATCGCGGGAGGAAGCTTATTACTTCTTGCGTATGTGATCGAAAGCCTATAGTGATAGTCAGCATTGTCCGGCTCATCGTTCACCGCTTGGTGGAACCAATCTATTGCTTGCTCAAAATCATGCTGCAGAATTGATCTGTAAGCCTGCTTTATTTTATGCTCCCCATTCATATGCTCACCTCTCTATAGCATATGGCGCTTATCCATCTTCGGTGTTCCTTTTTGTCCAACGGTCGGCATCCCGCGTCTGGAACTTATGCATGACTCGGTCATGAGCTTCCGTCAGATCAATACCAAGCGAATTGGCGAAACAGATCGTAATGAACAGAATATCCCCGAGCTCGAGCTCAATGGAATTGGCTTCTTCAGTCGACTTCTTGGGCTTTTCCCCATAAGTGTGATTAACCTCACGCGCTAACTCGCCCACTTCTTCTGACATTCTGGCGAGCATAGCTAGCGGACTGAAGTACCCTTCCTTGAACTGGGATATATAAGCATCGACTTCACCTTGCATGTCTTTTAATGTTTTATCCGCCATAAGCCCCTCCCAGTCTGTTATCGTTTTTTTCTATTTAACATGTTAACGCATCGGAGTTTTGAACACAAATCTTTTTTGCATTCAACTTTTATGGAAAATAGGGAAAAGCGATATAATGAAAGTAACAGTTTTTTTCTATCGTTCGTACCATTCCTGTCAAATGAGGTGCCGGCATGTACAATCAAGCGAAGTTACAGTTAAGAACACTGCTTCCGATATTTATCGGAACAGCTATTTACTCGTTCGGGCTCTATTATTTTGTGATTCCCAATGAGCTTATGGAAGGAGGATTAACCGGAATAGCGCTTTTACTAAACTATGCTCTGGATATCCCTCCATCTGCGACCACCCTTGTGTTAAATATTCCCCTTTTTATTGTAGGCTGGCGGGCTTTCGGCGGAAAAGGAATGATCTACACGATTATCGGCACGTTATCGCTAATTTTGTTTCTATGGCTGCTGGAGATGGCTGTTGCTCAACATTGGTTAGTTCCCTTTGAGTCGGAACAAGATTATTTTCTGGCTACTTTGTATGCAGGAGTTACACTTGGGACGGGACTTGGGCTTGTATTAAGATTTGGGGCTACTACGGGAGGAACGGACATAATCGTTCGTCTTATTTCAATGAAAAAAGGCTGGAGTATGGGTCAGGTCGTGCTAATGATCGACGTTGCCGTCATAGGACTGTCCCTCTTGTACATTCCGAAGGAGAAGGTCTTATATACGCTTGTGGCGGTGTTTATAGCGTCCAAGATCATTGACTTTATTACGGAGGGCGCCTATGCAGCCAAGGCCTTCACAATCATTACCGACCATGCTCCTCTGGTTGCAGAAGCGATAACGAAGCAGTTGGATCGAGGTGTAACGTTGTTCGCTGCAAGAGGAGCTTATTCGCAGACGAATAAAGAAGTCGTATACAGTGTTGTTGCGAGACATGAAATGCGAGCGTTGCAATCGCTTGTGAAAGCCATTGATCCGCTCGCATTTATTATCATTACCGATGTCCATGATGTTCTGGGAGAAGGCTTCCGTGTTGACTCCAAGCCTTAAGATCGGAATCGGCCATTATTTCGCCCGCTTTTACCTCCACCGACGAAGTCCCGCTCCACGCGGAATATTCGCCACGAAGCAAACGTTAGTACCGCGATGATGATAGAACCTATTCCTGTGATCCATAAGACTGGATTAGGTTCCTCCATAATTGGTAAAAAGGCTTCGGTATCTTTCTTTTGGAAGATCAGATCCAGGGTCGCGTTCATATTCATAATCCCGTTGCTAATATTTTTCGTGTCCCACTTGGGTTCGCTTAACTGTGTCTTCATGAATCGAAATAAGGATTCCAATTGTTCTACTTCAGATTCATTACGGCTTATCACAACCGATGGCCGGATAAGATCATATTGGTCGGAAAGTGCCGTTAGAGACTTCTGCGCCTCTTCCTTTTTGGCCATTTGGACCGCATGCTGCAGAACGCTTAAGTTCTCCTTCATCCCTTTATAATACTGCAACCACATAGGCTCGTTCTTATGGGTAAGCGCATCGGTCGCCAGACGTATTCTGGCAATAGCCGCTTGTCCCTCCGACTTGGAATAAGCGACTGCATTCAGCTCTCGCTTAGCAGCAACCACAGAATCTGCCAAGGCTTGTACACCTTCGACCGTGGTCATTCCATCAAATCTCATTTGGGTCAGGCGATCACCCAGTTCATTCAATTTCGTTCGGGCTCCGTTTACATCATCCTGCATAATTTTGCTGTATAAGTCATCTGCTGCAGCATTTAGCTGCTCTGCTTGCTTTAACACTTCCGGCTGTACCGGAGCAGCGGTTTCCGGAGTTTTTTCCATTGAGCAGCCGCTGCATAACACTACTAATAAAGTCAGAGCAAGTACAAATAGGACCGTCACATACCGCGTCTTGAAAAACATAAGGCATCCCCCTAATAAAGAATCTTTGGGGATGCCCTCTACCAATTACTTGTCCGTCCGGACAACCCCATTATGGCTTAAGTTCTACTACCATTAACGTATGGGGGATTGTCCACTTTTAGACCATCTATGTACGATCACAATCGCAACCAGACTAAAGAAGCTCAAGGATAATGTGAATGCTTCAATGGAGCCAAGGTCATCTCTCAAAACTTTTGGAAGCCAGGGGTAAATCTCTCGGTGATAATCCAGAAGATCGTTGATTAGCATCCAGATTGCCACAAGGACAACTTGCAGCGGACGTAAAAGAAATAATCCAACAAACAACAATGCTTCGAATGCCATCCCCAGATGGGAGACTACTAGCATCCAATCCTGCCACACCAGTATATCTCCTTGTGCCGCTCCAGCGAAGATCATCGTAACAGCCCAAATGCCATATTTCACCGAAGTAATCATTCCAAAGGCTACAGCTAACCCGCCGAGAAAAGAATCCCTCAATCTTCGGTCCGGTATTAACAATAGTAGAAGCGCAACGGTGAAGAACAAAGAAGCCGTAGGGCTGTCTGGCACAAAAGGTAAGTACCAAAACCCGTGTGTCTCTAATGTACTAACCAGCTGGTCCCCATACCACATGTAACCCCCGATGGTGCCCAGGAAGTTCACGATGAACAGAAGAACGATCATGGAACGGCTATACAGAAGCGTTCTAGACCAAACGATCAAGTCGGACAAGCAAGACTCCCCTCTCTGTTCCTTTTAAAAAAACCTGACCGTTAGCCGGCCAGGTTGTATTACTCGTATCTTACCTATTATTGTGCTTTCTGCTTAGCTAACCATGTCACCATTGTGTCAATATCTGCGTCGGATAACCCTGCGCCCTTATTAGCTTCGTATTGTTTAGGCATATTCATTCCAATACCTTCTTTTACGATCTTCATAATCTCATCCTTGGAATGCTTATCACCGACTCCTCGAAGAGTTGGGCCGCTTTTACCTTTTAGATCAGCAGCATGACATGCGACACAAGTAGATTTTTTGTAAATCTCGAATCCTGGATCTTCTTGAGCAACTAACTGAGCGGCACCTGCTGGTTTCCCGGCTCCTCCGCCTTGACCCTTGGCTGCATGCAATTCTTCTGCGCGTTTGATATGCTCAGGGATGATGTTCTTATCTTCCAGCTCGTGCTGATAATGCATCCAAGAAGCAACAGTCAAGTGAATCGTTGCTACCAAGCTTAGAATCATGATTGTGGTAGCGATAGGACGACGGTAGAATCTCCGGTGTTTGCTGGTATCCAAGAATGGAGCCAACATCAAACCACCGAACAACAATCCAGGTAACACAAGAGTACCTAATACTACATAATTTCCGGATGTATATGGGTATTTCAACAACTGATACATAAATAAGAAGTACCAGTCCGGCATCGGAATAAATGCCGTGTTCAATGGATCAGCAGGATATCCCAATGGCGCTGGATGCTGCATAACTAATACCAAGATTCCTACAAGAACTACCGCACCAACCATCCATTCCTTAAGGAGGAAGTTCGGTACGAAGGCTTCGGATTTACCTGGATAAGCGGAATAATCACGAGGAATCATAGTCTCCGTCTTCTTCTGAACACGGGAATCCCCAACATACACTATCTTTTCATTCGACTTATGACCGTGTGCCACGAATGGTTCCTCCTTTCATTATAGCGGTCCGGATATACCTTGCTTGCGGATCATGAAGAAATGGCCGCCCAACAAGCCAAGCAATGCTGCCGGCAAGAAGAACACATGAATTGCGAAGAAGCGTGTTAACGTTTCTGCGCCTACAATATCTCCACCTTGCATCAAAGCCTTGATATACTCTCCAGCAAACGGAACGGAAGCAGCAATGGAAATACCCACCTTAGTTGCAAAGTAAGCTTTGTTATCCCAAGGCAACAAGTATCCTGTGAATCCTAGGCCGAGCATAACGAAGAATATCAACATCCCTACAATCCAGTTCATCTCACGAGGAGCTTTATAAGACCCTGTGAAGAATACGCGAAGCGTATGTAGGAACATCATTACGATTACCAGACTGGCTCCCCAGTGATGCATACCGCGAACGATGACACCAAATGCAACTTGATGCTGCAAGTAGTCGACACTGCGATAAGCGTTGATGATATCCGGCGTGTAATACATCGACAAGAACATACCTGACAAGATCTGAATGACGACAATAAAGAACGTCAATCCACCGAAACAATATACGAAAGCTGAGAAATGATGAGCCGGGTTAACATGCTCTGGCACTTCATGGTCAGCGACGTCTCTCCACATTGGTGTTATATCCAGACGCTCGTCAATCCAATTATACATATTTTTCAACATTTGATCGAAACGCCTCCTTATTTCACAACAATCGTGTTCGGTTTCACTTTCCCAAGATAGACGAAACCTTCTTTGATTTCTACATCAAACTCGTCTAGCGGCGCAGGAGCAATCGCAAGCTGCTTGCCTTCCTTCGTATAATGCGCTTCGTGACATGGACAGAAAAATTCATTCGGAAATCTGGAATCAGCGTTCCAGTTAACCGTACAGCCTAAATGCTTACATGTAGGTGATAATGCGTAAACCTCGCCCTTATCATTTTTCATGATCCATGCTTCCAGATCCACTTCACTTTCGTACCAGCCATCCACCTGATGAACTTGGAATTTGAAAGATTTCGGTTCTGCTGTAATTTTGCTCTCTTCAATAACTTTCACCAATGCCCCTTCGCCTTTCGACTTGAGGATCGGGTCTACCGCGAATCGAATCATTGGTATGACCGGTCCAGCCATCAAGAACGCTCCAGTTCCACCGAGGGTATAGGAAAGAAATTGTCGGCGGGACATCTCGCGCCGAGTCCGTGGTTTCTCGGTATGGTTGTTGTCTTCATTCATGAGTCTTCTACCCCCTTTATACAGTTGTATCACAGTCGTATTCGACATTACTTCGCACGTATTACTAGGACATAACTATAATAGCCTACGTCATCTAGGGCGTCAAGAATGGATGGAACACAATTCACAACCCTTGCGAATTTGACACTATCTTTGTTGCGAATTTGTCACATCTTGCAGTAGACATCCTCTATATCGTTTACAATTTATTTTCCATTAATACACGCAATTGGATTATACCTCTCCAGCTTCAGACGCAGTTACTGATGTTGATTTCCATAACGCTTGCACATTCTGATCCACACTCGCCTTGAAGGCTTCGCTGTTCATTGTTCGTCCTTCCTCATCCATAGCACTGAGTACCAGATCGGCATGCTCTAGCGGACCCCCGATAGCACCGTCTTGTCCTGTCATCACGATTACGTAACGGAAACCGGATTGCTTCAAACGTGCACACACCCTATCAATAGCTGCCGGGGCTGGCGAATCATAGTCCACATAATGAAAGGCTGGATAGGTAACGGTTCTCCCTTTGTAAGGAATCTCAATAAAATCAAGCAAGTTACGCAAAAATTCTAATTCTTGTACCGCCTCCCATGGTTCTTCTGAACCATCTAGTCCTGTTACAGGTAGCAAGCAAGTATCCAGATAAGGTTTAAGTTTGAACCATTCTTTGCGGTCGATTTCGCTGAACTTCATAACGCCCTTCCAGCCTTCTTTCTAAGTTAGATTGAACAAGTATCCATGCTGTCTTCCTCATTATAACAAAATTCACCTTATTTGATCGGTTTCAAACCTATGTAAATGTGCCAAATTAGCAAATGAAAGGTCACTAATTCACAAAAAAAAACCGGGTTCTGCACCCGGTGTAAATCAAGACGTGAGCTTCCTTAGTTCATGAGTCAGGTCAAGAAATGAAGCTTCGTCTCCTCGGACAAGCGCATTATCGATTTCCCGATACAGGGTTTGCCTTCTATGCTTTCGTACAGCATCGTCCAATATCATTTCTGCAAAAAGACCTAACATAGCCGAATAACCAGAAACGTCCATCTTCTCCATAAGACATACCTCCTACCATTGAGGCACCACAGTGCCTTAAGCTTCCAGGATATGTGTTTCTTTTAAAGTAACGTGCCCTCCCATTCAGGACAGCCAGCCGTTATGCTTGTTCCTGCCTGTACTCTCTTCCCTTATGAACGTAGCTTTCCATTGTACGTTTCATTCGCTGCAGATCTTGTTCGGTTAATTCCCTAATCACCTTAGCCGGTGACCCCAGTGAAAGAGTGTAAGGAGGAATGACTTTGTTCTCCGTAACGAGCGAACCCGCTCCTATTAAAGCATATTCACCGATGTTTGCTCCGTTAAGTACAATAGCCCCCATTCCGATTAATGTGCCTCTGCCTATAACACAGCCGTGAATGATTGCCCCATGTCCAACTGAAACCTCTGACTCGACGATTAACGGTTGATTCGTATTTACATGTCCGATACAGCCGTCTTGGATGTTAGTCCGAGCACCAATTCGAATGGGAGCCAGGTCCCCTCGCAGCACCGTGTTATACCACAGAGAACAATCCTCTTCCACATGAACATCTCCAATCAACTGCACTCCAGCGGCAGTAAAAACAGATGGATGAACGTAAGGAAGAATCTGATTGTATGGATGATTCAAAGCGATCACTCCGTTCCACAAATTTACATCTTTTGAGGAGTGATTCTAGCAAGGGAAGGGGGGATTGTCAATCTGCAAAACAATCTTTTCTTCCTCTGGCACATAGGTCCCAGATACGATTCCACTGCCGAGCTTAGTCATCCTGACAACACGGCCCTGAACTTCATCTTCACCCAGGCGAAGCAATCCCAGATGCATCATCATTTGCAGGATCCGTTGTTCAAAAACCGATTCAGAAGTGTCGTAATAAAACGGGCGTATTAGAGTACAAAGCACCCTGGACAACGCATCGACTTGAATCCAGTCCCTAGCCAGCCGGTCGATCCAATACACAATAGATTGCAGATTAGGTATCGGATTCTTATATAATTTGAACCATAGCCGGTACACATGAGAAAGATCTTCTCGTTTACCCGAAAGGACCGCTTGCTTGCCTTTGTCCGTTAATAGCAGCAAGCCGTCACCTTCATAGAGCAAATCATTGTAATAGCAATAGTCATAAATGAGCGAGAATCGATTCGGATGATCTCTGAAATTGCGGCCATAACCGAATCTCCATCCGCCTTTCGGAAGCTCTTCTATAACAGACATTCGCTCTATTATTTGCTGAAGCGGTCTTTTGTACATGAACCCTTCGGCCGTAATAGGTACATCCTGATTGTACATATAGTGAAGAAAATGATAGATGTCATCTGTAATCAATCCTTGTTCATCCCTATAAGCTGATGGCTCATCCATAATGCTGAGCTCGGATTGAAATTGTTTGACTAACGTCTCAGTGAACCGGCGTTTCATATCAGTCGGGAATTGGAATAAATATCGCGTTTGCTGGGAATACCCATTGAAAAGCCAGCCGCTATGTTTGAACTTGGAGATCATTTCTCTGGGATTCCATGAGTCTGCAGCTTGATTAGCAGGTTGCCCGACAACGGCTGTTGCAAAGTTCGATAGTCGTGCCCTGGCCACCAATTCTTCGAGACTGAACAGGTCGCGCTTATCAAAAACGATAGAATTCAAAAACCGGATATCTTCAATACTTAACTTCGTAAGTTGCTGTTCAAACACATCTCTTCGGTTCACTTTGGACAGAATCGATTGGATGAGCTCGTTCTTGGAGTGTCCGTTACATTGGCAGTCATACGTGTTGGCAATGCTGCTCAACTGCTGAATATCGGCATAACACAACATATCCGCCAGATTCATAGATGCCCTCCTAGTGAAAGAATGTGAGTTTTATCTAAGAACCAGTATCGGTATTTTCCTGAAAAATAAACGTCTTCTCCCATTTGGTGTAAAAAAATACTCCGCGATTGCTCTTGGTGAACATGCGGAGTTATTGAAATTTATTAACAACTATTCAATTATTCCGATAGGCTTCTTTGGCAAGGATATACATGGCACTGCTCCAGCCGAGGGGAGTATTCGGATTTGGTTCTTTCGTTCGACTGAAGTAGAGCTCAGGCAATATACCGGGTTCAAGCATAACATCCTCCGTCCACCTGATATATCGCTCTGCCTGATCGCGTCGGTCTAATTCCAGATAGCATAGGGCGAGCCATGGCAGACCGAATGTCCATTCCGCTTCATACCCGTAATAGAAGGCAAGCGGATGTCCGCGCCCGTGTACCTCCTCCAGTGAGCTGTAATAGCTGTCTCCCGCATAGCGGATGACACCTCGTTCCTTCAGCAACTCATGCTCCACCTGACGCACGATGGTTTCAGCCAGTACACCTGTGAACAACCGGTAGGGATAAATAAGACTAAGCTGCGCTAAATCAACGGGTCGGTTCTCACTCTCACGAGGAAATAAACTCAAAACCGTCTTCAGCCCTTTTTGAATCAGTGCTTCCGGCACTTGCACAAGATGTTGGATGGCTTTCAGTCCAGCCACACAAGCTCCAACCGATGAGGAATGAACCTCTCTCCCCTCTTCCCACATCCCGTTGTCCGGATCATGCCAGTACTCTACATTTTCAAGATATCGGACCAACTTCTGCACAATTTCCCGATCTTTATCATCACGAAACATCTGTTTCCCTGCTTTATCTCCCGCGCCCATACCGAACAGGAAAGCCCCAATCATGTCATGCTGCACATGTCCCCAGTTCTGATCATGAATCTCTGATACATCATGTGCTCTATAACGAGCATGGATGTATTCCCATTCCCAAACCGGCTTGGCCTGACAAAGAATATCCAGCTTCCATTCCAGCTGTCGGAACAAATCGAGCATTCTAGCGTAGGCACGCTCATAATCATCGCCATTGCGTCTCAAATAGGGCAATGACATGTAAACGCTATCTCGCAACCAAACATAGGAATAATGCTCCGACGGGCTCGCAATATACAATCCGTGGGGCAAACGCAGACGATCCAGTACACTGTAGCTTTGTTCTAACATGGTAAATACCTCCTTTAGCGAATGTGACACACTCGCTCATCGAAAGCATCAACTAAGCGAATGTGAAACGTTCTCTTAGGCATTACACCTTCCAGGTTAGTCATCTCCGGAGTATAAGCAACTTAATTGCTTGCTATATCATGTGCAAAGAAGCATAGTTTGGTCTCCATTTTTCGGCAAAAAGTTTACAAGCTGCACAAATTAATTATTGCAAGTGAGCTGTGCAGTTATATAAGGTGCAATTCCATTTGTCAGTCTCTCTCCGAAGTATGCTAAGTGCAGTATTCTGCAGCAAGCCTGGCGGCATCTCGTCTAACAGACCGTTCAGCATCGTGCCGATGAATGCTCCATGACTAACTATAAGTATTTTGGATGCACCGTACAGGCTCTCCAGCTCGTCCAAACTAAGCTTGCCCCGAGCGAACAATTGTTCATCGGATTCTGCACCGTGATCCAACTCCTTCCAACCTTCACCCCACTTGGCAATACGTTCTGCCATCGTGGTACCGTCCAATCGACCATGTGTGCGTTCCCTTAATCGGGCATCGATATGAACAGCTGGAATAGCAATCTCTGCTGCAATAATTGAGGCCGTCTCATAAGCTCGCTTCAGATCACTGCTCACAACGGCCTCCCAGGATTCACCTTTCAACCTTTTAGCCAGTCTTCGCGCTTGCTCTCTCCCGGTTGGATTCAATTCAATGTCTGTTTGGCCCTGAAGCCTACCTGACGCATTCCAATCTGTACTGCCATGACGCACGAAACCCCATTCCACAATCAATCCCACCTTGCCCAGATAAAATAATAAAAGCCTCTTAAAAAGAGGCTTAGAGCTAAGCTATTCCTATTCGTTCATTGGATGCTAAGCCTTCGTGCGGGAAAGCCAATTCATAATTAACAGTGTACTAGTTAATCCAAGTAATGACAAGACCACGAAATAATCGGGGTACGTCCGGATTGGACCCATTCGTATCATAGATGGTTCTTTGATGCTTGCGGTTGCTACTGCTCCCGAGGATAAGGACATGGACTTCGATACGGATGAAGCTGGTCCTGATACAGCTCCGCTAGTTGCACTTGCAACGGGCTTTAAACCGTAGATTGCATTACTTTCTGCTGAGTATGTATCGCTGGCCGGGGAAGTCTGGAATATGGAAAGAAGCAGCCCCACAACGAATAAAGTCATGCAGAATGCAATTGCAATCGATGCGTTTCTTCGCAGTACATAGGAGATGGAATACATCCTGTCTGCAACAGGCATCCGCCAATTCTCTCCGGCATAGATCCGATTCATTACTTGTTTGGTCACAGGCTCGTATTGGGGAGGGCGTTCCAATGTGCCTACCGTATCTCGAATAAGCTGAGCGCTTTCCTGCCATATGGAGAACTCTTCCATGCACGATTCGCATGACGCCAAGTGAGTGTCTATCTTCTTCCGCCGCTCATCCTCATCTGACAAGTCCCAATACCCGGCAAGCGCATCTTGTATGTCCGTGCACTTCATCGCTGCTTCATCCCCTCGTACTCTTGAAAAATCGGTTCACTTAAATAAGGCTCCAGCTGCATCTTCACGCTCGCTCTCGCTCGGAAAAGAAGCGACTTCACCGAACTTACAGTCTGATCTAATATATTGGCAATCTCCTGATAATCCAATTGATCGTATTCTCTTAGAATTAATGCCGATCGTTGCTTCTCAGGCAGATTGTTAATCGCATTCCTCACCATGGATGCTTTCTCATTTCGCAAAATCGCTTGCTCAGGAGTAGCTTCAAGAGATGTATGCGATATTTGGCCGTTCTCCTCCAATGAAACATGTACCGCCTTGTTCCGTCTCAATTCGCTAAGCACGGTATTCCGAGCTATCGTGTATAGCCAGGTGGAGAAAGAAGCCTCTACTTCCCTGAAGGAGTGCAGACTGCGGTAAGCTTTATAGAAAGTTTCGGAGCATAAATCTTCCGCGACGATCTCCATACGAGAACTCTTCAGCATGTGGAAAATAAACGCAAGAATTTTACGTTCGTAGCGGCGCATGAGTTCCTCATATAGTTGTACGTTGCCGTCCTTGATCTCCCGGATTAACTGGGAATCGGTCATTGCAAGAGGCCTCCTTGCTGCTTCCGAAAACGTCTCCCAGTCAACGTTTGCTAATTATTACTGACATGGGAGCGAAAAGTTGCGATATTAATGAAAAAAAACGATCTATAGTCTGCTTCACTTATATTTAGGGCTTATTATCTATTACAATTCTGAGTATATAGGGTAAAATCCTGCTTCATTCGACAAAAGTCTATTATCAAATACCCTTCCCCATAAGTTTCCATTTTGAATCAGCTTAGTCTTCCTTACCTACCATAGACCAACTGGAGCGAAATGTAAATATTGGAAACGCGGGAAATTTAAATAAAAAAATAACCGCCGGAAACCGGCGGCTGCACATAGTGCCATTATTCGGATAGGAGTGGAGAGAAACCATACTGTACTTTGATTATAATGTATCCGTTTTCATTTTGTCAATGTTTATTTGCAAGCGGTTTCTTTTAGTGGAATAAATGGAGCAACCCTTGATTCACAAGGCTTGCTCCACGACTGAATTTTATAATCGCACTTCATATTGATTGCTCTTTAATACATGAATCGCGGCATCCAGGTCTTTCTCATTTCGGAAGGAAAGTCGAAGTATACCTGGAACATCAGCACGGCTCTCGATAATATGCATATTACTTAGATTTATCCGATGATTGCCTAATAAGGATGCTATTTGTCCGATTATACCAGGATGATCCGGAACATCCACGTACACATCATAGATGGCCGTGATTATGCCTTTGCGACGCTCAGGGAGCTGGCTGCGAAACTCAGCAGCACGTCTGAACTGGTCTTCAATGCCCTTTCCATTATCCTCTTCGAGCAAGGTTTGGAATTTATGAATCCGTTCGTTCCAGTCCTCGAGCAGCTTCAACATAACTTCCCGGTTATTCAGCAGAATATCACGCCACATTTCCGGATGACTGGAAGCGATTCGTGTAATATCGCGAAATCCCCCTGCGGCAAGACTCTCATATAACGGATTCGTGTCTTTATAATCGGCAATCTGATTCACAAGCGCGGCAGCAATAATATGAGGTAAATGGCTAATCGCACCGGCAATCAGATCATGTTCCATGGCATCAACCCGAACAATCTGCGCTTTGGTATGTTGAAGAAGCTCGACCAGACGGTCATATATCTCAGCAGGCGTACCCTCAGCAGGTGTAAGAACGTAGAATGCATTCTCATATAAATGAGAGCTTGCAGCCTCGACCCCTGATCGCTCAGAACCCGCCATCGGGTGTCCGCCGATAAAATGAATATCCGTTCGACCAAGACGTGCAGCACATTGGGCTATTGAAGCCTTTGTACTCCCGACATCGGATATAATACAGCCTGGCTTCAGCTTACATTGCACAATTCGCAGAAAATAATCTTCCAGTATCCCTACAGGTACACAAAGGAATATGAAGTCGGCGTCTTCAGCCGCCTCTTCCATGGATGTAGTAACCCGATCTACAACACCGCGCTTTATGAACTTATCTGCTTCTAGAGGATCGTGCGTATGGCCGATTACTTGGAAGCCGGGCTTGCCCTTGAAGCAAAGCGCAAGCGAGCCCCCCATCAAACCCACTCCAAATATAGAAATCTTAGTCATTCGATTCACTCTTCTACTCACTCTTCTAGTATGGGATTAGGCCTGGACTGTAACTTCCTCAAGTACGGCCTCAAGCGCTTTGATAAATTGCTCATTCTGCTCCTGGCTGCCGACCGTTACACGAAGCTTGGTTGGGAAGTCCAGATTATGCCCTCCTCGAACGATGAAGCCTTTACGAAGCAGACCTTCGAACGCAAGCTTGGCAGGACGCTGCACATCAACCATAACGAAGTTGCCGTGTGCAGGGTAGTAGGAAAGCCCAAGTCGATTGAATTCGCCTTTCAAATATTGAATGCCTTCCGCGTTTCTTGTCCGGCATTCCGTTATGAAGGCCTCGTCAGCCAGCGCCGCTTTTGCTGCCGATTGCGCATAACGAGTCGTGTTGAACGGCTCCCGCACTTGATTGATCGTATGAATGACTTCAGGATGACCGATGCCATACCCAATGCGCAAGGAAGCAAGTCCATAAATTTTGGAGAATGTGCGAAGAAGGATCACATTCTTATATTGACGAATAAGCTCGAATCCGTCAGGATAGTCACCTGCCACTGTGTATTCTGCATATGCTTCATCCAACACGACCAGCACATTTGAAGGAACTTGTTTCAAGAAGGAGGACAGCTCGTCATGTGTAACGATAGTGCCTGTAGGATTATTAGGGTTACATACCCAGATAATTTTCGTTTTGTCCGTTACGCGAGCGAGCATTCCCTGCAAATCATGAGTACCATCTATCAATGGAACCTCGATACACACTGCACCTTCAATTTCGGCATTATGTTTGTATTGAGGGAATGTGTGCGTCGCCATAATATTCTCATCGCCTTGTACCAGATAGGCCCGTGCGATCATAAGAATAATTTCATCGGAGCCTGCTCCGAATATTACTTGATTCGTCTCGACATTGAAATGAGCCGCAACGGCTTTTGTTAATTCGACAGCGCCGCCGTCCGGGTATAAGCTCGTGTTGTTTACTTCTGCGATGATGGCTTCCTTCGCCTTTGGCGAGCAACCGAACGGGTTCTCGTTCGATGCGAGCTTGGTTACTTCCTTCAGTCCTAGCTCTCTTTTTACTTCTTCAATCGGTTTTCCAGGCTGGTATACTGGTAAATGAACTATATTTTGCTTTGGTCTCACTTCAATTTCACCTCTTGAACGGGATTGTGATCATACAATTAGTATTTTTTCTTAATGTAATCTTGGCTCTTTCTACCCTTCTCCCCAGCGAGACGGCAAGAAGAACTAACGGCTTGATGCGATAGCGGGAGCGGAAAATGTCAATAACAGCTGGAAAGTTCACGGGCCTCATTTGAAATGGTGTCGTAACCACCCTTCAATCAAGGGACACCATTTCAAGAGAGGCTGGAAGTGTTATTGACGTTTGGAGCGTAAGCTTGGATCAAGCCCGCCCTTTTTACCGATCTCGCCTACTCGTCCCTTAATTTTCTCACAAATTCGCGAATTTGCAATAGACCTTGCTTGCGAGTTGAAGGTTCACTTAATAACGGTATAGCGTCCTCGATACAACGGACAATGGCGCTGCCAACGACAACACCGTCGCAGGTTTTGGCGAATTGAGCCACCTGCTCACGATTGGAAATCCCGAACCCGACCGCAATTGGCAGCGATGTGGAACGTTTCACTGTGTTCAGGAACTCGTCGATCCCAGCGAAGAATTCGGAACGAACACCTGTAACACCGAGTGAGGAAACACAGTATACGAATCCTGTGGCGCTTGCAGCGATCTTCTCAATCCTAGCTTCGGATGTTGGTGCCACCAATGGAATCAGGTGAATATTATATTGAATCGCTAGCTTGCGAACCGGCGCATCTTCTTCAATCGGGAGATCCGGGATGATCATCCCGCTGATGTCGTTTTCTTTCAGCAAATCGAAGAAGCGCTCCAAACCTAGTCGAAGTACAGGATTATAATAAGTGAATAAGATGAACGGGATTTTAACCCCTCTTTCCCGTGCTTGGCGAGCTGCGCTTATACAATCCAGGATGGATATCCGGTGCTTAAGCGCGCGTTCGGAAGCCCGTTGGATAACGGGGCCATCAGCTAGCGGATCCGAATAAGGCACACCGAGCTCGATCAGATCGGCGCCGGCTGCTTCCAACTCAACAAGTATATCAATAGAGGTCTCGGGGTCCGGATCTCCGATTGTCACGAAGGGAATAAGTGCGGTACGCTTCTTGTCACGCAGTTCGGCGAACTTGGCATCAATGTGATTCATCAAGACTACCCCCTAAGTATGACATAATCGACTCCACGTCTTTATCTCCGCGGCCTGATAAGCTAACCACGATTAGTTGGTCAGGATTCATGGTCGGGGCCAGCTTCGTAACGTGGGCAATCGCATGAGCGCTCTCCAGCGCTGGGATAATGCCTTCCGTACGACTAAGCAATTGCAAAGCTTCCAAGGCTTCAGCATCCGTAACCGGCACGTATTCGGCCCGACCTGCGTCTTTCAAATAAGAATGCTCCGGACCGATTCCGGGGTAGTCAAGGCCAGCTGAGATGGAATGCGCAGGCAGCACTTGTCCGAAATCATCCTGAAGAATATAACTGTAAGAACCTTGGAATACACCATGACTGCCTTTGGTCATCGTCGCCGCATGCTCTTCCGTTTCAACACCGCGACCTGCTGCTTCTACCCCGATCAAACGTACATTTTGGTCCTGGATGAAGGGATAAAACATACCAATCGCATTACTGCCTCCACCAACACAAGCTATGACAGCATCAGGCAGACGCCCTTCCTTCTCCACAATTTGCAAACGTGATTCATCGCCAATGATACGTTGAAAATCACGAACCATCATCGGATATGGATGCGGACCCGTTGCGGAGCCCAGAATATAATAAGTGTCATGCACATTGCTAACCCAATAGCGAAGTGTTTCATTACAAGCGTCCTTAAGCGTACGAGTACCGGACAAGACAGGAATAACCTCCGCTCCTAGCAGCTTCATACGGAACACGTTCAACTGCTGACGCTTCGTATCTTCCTCACCCATGAACACTTTACATTCCATGCCGAGCAGAGCCGCGACCGTTGCCGAAGCAACACCATGCTGCCCAGCTCCAGTTTCAGCTATCACTTTGGTTTTCCCCATTTTTTTGGCAAGAACCGCTTGTCCAATCGTATTGTTGATTTTATGGGCACCTGTATGGTTAAGATCTTCGCGCTTCAAATAGATCTTGGCGCCGCCGAGCTGCGCAGTCAATCTCTCCGCATAATACAATTTGGAAGGGCGCCCTGTATATTCATGAAGCAAGTAAGTTACTTCTTTAATAAACTCGGGATCCTTCGAATATTTCAAATAAGCCTGTTCGAGCTCGTGAAGAGCGTTCATTAACGTCTCAGGAACGTATTTTCCTCCAAAAACTCCGAATCGACCATGTTCATCCGGCATTTGATGCATGATGCTTCACCCTTTCCACGAAAGCCGTTATTTTAAGTACATCCTTCACACCTTCTGTTTCCACTCCGGTTGATACATCCACTCCGTCAGGACCGTAAGTATTAAGAAGTTCGTCCACATTGTCAGCGTGCAAGCCCCCTGCTACAAGCAGAGGGATATTATGGGCTTTGGTCCATTCCAGATAAGCAGGTATGCGGTCCCAGGCAAACGTCTGCCCTGAGCCTCCCCCTACCAGCGGTTCGAACGTATCCAGTAATAGCAGGTCAATATGCTCAACATAAGGAAGGAGTGTGCTGTCGAGGCCGCCTTCTGCAGGCTGACCTCCGATGGAAATTACCTTCATGACTTGTACATCAAACGTCTCCTTCACCCATTGACACAGCTCTGGAGTCTCTTGACCATGCAATTGAACGATATCAAGCGGCGCTGCGGTCAAAATATTCGTTAATTCTTCCCTGGAAGGGTTAACGAATACCCCTACGAACAAAGGGATGGGCTGACCCGCCGATACACTATCGCACATCGTGCGGATTAGTTGTCCGGCAAGCTGACCCGTTATTTGACGCCGACTTTTTGCAAAAATGAAGCCAATGTAGTCAATCGGTAAATGTATGATAGATTTTAGCACTTCAACGTCCTGAAGTCCACAAATTTTCACTGTCGCTTTATTTGGTTTCACGACCATCCTTAACGCGCTCCTTGCTCATGCGGAGGACGTTCTGCCTGACCTAACAGCCCGTAGACTGCTTGCTCAATGTCAGGTTTGCGCATGAAATGCTCGCCTACGAGAACAGCTTGAGCCCCTAAACTGCTCAGGTATCCGATTTCCTCTGCAGCAGATATTCCGCTCTCACTGACGACAGCGCGATCCTTAGGAATAAGCGGTGTGAGCTCCTCTGTTGTTCCCAGATCGGTCACGAATGTCTTCAGATTCCGATTATTGATCCCAATCAACGTGGCGGTTTCTTTTAGATCGAGCACGCGTTCTAGCTCTTCGCGGTCATGAACCTCAACAAGTACATCAAGCCCTATGTCCTTGGCCGTACGCAGATAATCATTCATTTCTGCTGAAGTCAGAATAGCAGCGATCAACAGAATCGCATCTGCTCCTATGAGACGAGCTTCGTAAATTTGGCGGGCATCTATTGTAAAATCTTTGCGCAAGAGAGGTACTTGCACCGCTTCTCTTACTGCGCTTAAGTATGCGTTAGAGCCTTGAAAATATTCGGTATCTGTCAAAACGGAAATACAGTCGGCACCCGCTCTTTCATAAGCACGCGCTATTTGAACTGGATCAAAATCTGCTCTTATTAATCCCTTGGAAGGAGAAGCCTTCTTCACCTCTGCTATCAAGCCCATGGTGCGATTACGATGAACGGTCAGGGCCCGTTCGAAGCCAAGACAAGCTGACATTTCTGAAATCTGCTTCTCTGCGGCTGTTAGGGAGAAGCTTTGCTTCAAAGTCTCCACTTCCTGTTGTTTGGTAGCTACTATTCGATCAAGAAACATGGCTAAGTTCTCCTGTATATTGGACAAGCTGCTCAAGCTTTGCGAGCGCCTTGCCAGAGTCGATTGCAGTTGCTGCTAATTGTACACCCTCACGCAAGGAGGAGCAATGACCGCTTACGTAGAAGCAAGCTCCTGCATTGGCTAGAAGGATGTCCCGGCATGCGCCAGTCTGCCCTCCATAGACGGAGCGGATCATCTGCGCATTATGCTGAGCGTCGCCGCCTACTACCTCCTGCATCGAATAGGTGCCTAGACCGAGCTCCTCTGGTGTGATGACATAAGTAACAATCTCACCATCTTTGAGCTCCGTAACTTTGGTAGGAGCCGAGATACTGATCTCGTCTAATCCGTCATGGCTAGCTACAACTAACCCGCGTTTTAGTCCAAGAGATTTCAGTACACTCGCAATGAGCTCCGTCTTGTCTTGATCGAACAAACCAAGTAATTGACGGTCTGCTCGAGCTGGATTCGTAAGGGGACCAAGCAAATTGAATATAGTTCGAATGCCGATTTCACGGCGTGGACCTGCAGCGTGTTTCATGGATTGATGGTACGATTGAGCAAACATGAAGCAGATGCCCACCTCTTCGAGACATTTCGCCGCTTGCTCACTGTTCAGGCCGATGGAGACGCCTAGCGCTTCCAGAACATCAGCGCTGCCGCTCTTACTCGACATCGCGCGATTACCGTGCTTGGCTACTCGGATGCCGCCTGCTGCTGCAATCAATGCGGAAGCCGTCGAGATGTTAAATGTATCAGCGCCGTCTCCTCCCGTACCGCATGTATCGAGCAGGTTGCTGCTCTCGGTGCGTACCAAGCTAGCCATGCTGCGCATCGTCTCCGCGAAACCGGTGATTTCGTCTGCTGTCTCCCCTTTCATTCGCAGAGCCGTAATCAGGCTTCCGATCTGAGCTGGTGTTGCATTACCTGCCATTACTTCGCCCATCACATATCGAGCTTCTTCCCGAGCCAAGTTTCCGCCGCCCGCTACCCGGCCTATTGCTTGCTGTATCGACATAACCTGCTGCATCCCCGTTTCCTCCCCTTAGTCCCAATGTACGGTTTAATAATAATCCTGATTCGTTACAACACCAGACGTAACCGGCTCAGTTTCTACTCCGAATATGGCTTCTGCCATACGGATCGAGCGGAGCATTCCCATTGCTTTGTTAACCGTCTCCTGGTATTCCAACTCCGGAACGGAATCCCAGACGATGCCGGCTCCTGCTCCAACAAAGGCTTTCCCGTCTTTAAAAACAATCGTGCGGATCGTGATACAAGTATTCAAGTTGCCTGAGAAGCCTAAGTAACCAATCGCTCCCGCATACGTCCCACGGGCTTCTTGCTCCAGTTCCGCGATAATCTCCATCGCTCTGAGCTTGGGTGCACCAGATACGGTCCCCGCCGGTAAACACGAGATGAAGGCATCGAAGAAATCTTTGTCTTTCCGCAGCTGTCCAGATACGTTAGATACAATATGCATTACATGCGAGTATCGCTCGATCTGCATATAAGAGTCACATTTGACGGTGCCGAATTCAGCCACGCGTCCGATATCATTACGTCCCAGATCGACGAGCATCAAATGCTCTGCACGTTCCTTCTCATCAGCGAGCAGCTCTTTTTCCAGCTCAATATCCTGCTCAGGAGTCTTTCCTCGGGGTCGGGTCCCCGCAATTGGTCGCGTCTCCACTTTGCCGTTATCTACTTTTACAAGTGCTTCCGGAGAAGTTCCCACAATGACCTCATCATCCATTTTTAGATAATACATGTATGGAGAAGGATTCATCGTACGCAGGACCCGGTAAACATGCAGTGGCGAGATTCTGGTCTCTATATGGAACCGCTGTGATAACACTACTTGGAAAATATCTCCAGCACGAATGTATTTCTTCGCTTGATTCACGTTATCGATGAATTTCTCCTTGGTCATGTTGGACTGGATATTGCCCATCTCGACATCAGCTGGAATCGCATTACGTTGAGTGCTAAGCTGTGGAACGGGCTGCTGGAGCCGTTCTATAGTTGCATCTATTTTGCGGCAAGTAACCTCATAAGCGGCGAGAATATCGGCATCTGTTGCATGCGGCTTGATATGAACATTCGCAATAACCTGGATGCGCTGTTTGAAATGGTCGAAGACAATGATTTGATCACAAAACATAAACTGCATGTCATCCATCTTGAGATCATCTTCACGGTGTGGGGGCACATTCTCATAATATTGAAGCAAATCATAACCGAAGAATCCGATTGCTCCCCCTGTAAATGGCGGCAAGTCTGCAATAATTGGGCTGGAATAGGAGCGCAGCAGCGCCTTAAGGGTTTCCAACGGTTTGTCGTGAACAGTCTTCCTCTCTCCATCGTGCTCGATCTCGAAATGACCGCTTTTGCCTTGAACGATAAGAAACGGATCTGTACCTAGAAAAGAATATCGAGCCCACTTGGCTCCGCCCTCTACACTTTCCAGAAGAAAAGCTCGTTTCTCTTCATGCAGATGCTGGAATACTCGAATTGGTGTTTCGGTATCTGCCATCAAATTGCGTACGACAGGAATCAGATTGTATTGCTGGGCTAGGTGTACAACTTCTTGGCTGCTCGGGGAATACATCCTACATCGCTCCTTCCAAAGGGAATCTAATAGTCCTAAAACGATAAGAAAAACCTCTACGCATCGCGTAGAGGTCGGGTTGATTGTAGATAGTGGAAATTGCTCCATTCGAACTGATGTGAAGAGAGTATGATTCATCAAACCAAACAAATCTGATGCCTGCAAAAGGCTAGACTCGTCTCGTTTATGTAGAATTCATGTTACTCGCTCAGCTATCAGTTACGTCCCTGTTATCGGATACCAAATAACAAGACTTGTCGTACGGGCTCATCTCTACTCGTCTAAACTCTGCTCAACTCTAACTCTACTCGGCTCTTACTTGCTCTCTACTATACACCACATTGAAAATAACCGTCAATACTATTCGCGAATGATTAAGATTTCGATTGAGCCAGATCTGGACGCAGCTTCTTGGCTTCATTCAAGTAAATATGGTGAATCTCTGCCTGGCTCTTATTGGTATTCACGTGAACCATTAGCCGTATGCACTTCGGCAAGCCATTCGGGACGGAGATCTCCATTGAACACATGAGCGGGACCAACTCCCAGCCTTGCATCTGACGAATCGCCTTTGCTGGAAAAGCGGCATCCAAATCGTCCGTAACCGTAATGAATACACTTGCTATGTCCTCTGGTTGTACTTTATTGTGAACTACGATCTCGTTCAACATCTCTGCAGTTGCGGCTAATATTTCATTTTCTTCGTTATTCTGAACCGTTATAGCTCCCCGAATTCCTCTTACTCCCATGACACTATAGCTCTCCCTTCATCGCTTCAAGTACAGCGCGCACAGATTCCGAATTAATTCCATTATTGATCTCAACAGAACCAATGTCTACAGGAACGATGAATACCATGCTGCCTTCTTTGAACTTCTTGTCATGCATCATGACACTCAGAATCTCTTCCGTGTCCATATGAGCTGGAATGCGTACTGGCAGCCCGAACTTCCGGAAAATCCGTTCCGTTGTGGACAGAATGGATGCAGGGTTCCCCTGATTAACGGATAATTGAGCTGCGCACACCATGCCGATCGCGATGGCTTCCCCGTGCAACAGCTCGCCGTATCCAGCCACTGCTTCGAAGGCATGGCCGAAAGTGTGCCCAAGGTTCAATATGGCGCGTATACCGCCTTCACGCTCGTCTTGTGAAACTACGATCGCTTTCACCTTGCAGCCTTCGTATAATCCGTACTCTAGCGCTTCCTCGTTAAGCTGAAGCAGATCCGTTACATGCTCTTCACACCAATCGACGAAAGTACGATCCCAGATCAATCCATGCTTGATCATCTCGGACAATCCTGCGCGAACTTCTCGGTCTGGTAATGTACTTAAGGTTGAAATATCATAAAGGACAAATTCCGGCTGATGAAAAGCTCCGATAATGTTCTTGGCAAGCGGATGATTAACGGCGACTTTACCCCCGACACTGCTGTCATGGGCAAGTATCGTGGTTGGCATCTGCACGAAACGTATGCCGCGCATAAAACTCGCCGCTGCGTAACCGGCCAGATCGCCTACGACACCGCCGCCTAATGCGACAATCGTAGAATTGCGATCCAGTGAAGCCTCCAAGGCGACCGCAACCAGTTGTTCAAGAACAGCCAGTGACTTCGACTTCTCTCCTGCTGCCACAACTGCTGTAGCTACCTGGTAACCTCCCGCCCGCAACACTCCTGTAACTTGTTCCAGGTAATGCGGAGCTACTTGCTCGTCTGTTACGACTAATACCGGTGATTTGACCACGATACCGTGCTTCTGGAACAGTTCGGCCGCTTGATTCAATAAACCTGCCCCAATATAGATCGGGTAAGATCGATCCCCTAATTCCACCGTTAACTGCTTCATTCTAATACCGCCCTACTTGTGCGAGGTAATTCTCATAGTTGGCGCGGATTTCTTCGATGGAATCGCCGCCGAATTTCTCCATGAATGCTTTGGCCACTTCCCAAGCGACGACGCTCTCCATAATGACACCTGCTGCTGGAACTGCACATGTATCCGAACGCTCCACCTGCGCGGTGAAAACTTCCTTCGTATCTATATCTACACTTTGTAATGGCTTGTAGAGCGTTGAGATTGGTTTCATAACGGCACGAACCACAATCGGTTCTCCCGTAGTCATTCCGCCTTCAATTCCCCCAGCGCGGTTAGAGGCGCGATTGAAGCCTTCCTCTTCGGAGTAGCGAATTTCATCATGCACTTTCGAGCCGCGTCGCTTGGCTGCTTCGAATCCTATCCCGAACTCTACACCCTTGAATGCCTGGATCGATACGACCGCTTGCGCGATACGGCCATCCAGCTTACGGTCCCATTGTACATGACTGCCTAGTCCAACCGGACAGCCTTCAACGATAACTTCAACTACACCGCCAAGCGTATCTCCGTCTTTCTTAGCTTGATCGATGGCTTCAATCATTTTCTCTTCGGCTGCTTTGTCAACTACACGGACTGGTGATTCTTCTGTAATCCGACGAAGCTCCTCAAGCGGCAGATCTTGTCGTTCAACATTAATTTCTCCGATCGATATTACTTGTCCGGCCACTTTAATGCCGAATTGCGCCAACAGTTGACGAGCGATTCCGCCGCAAGCAACGCGCACAGTAGTCTCACGAGCACTGGAGCGTTCAAGTACATTACGCAAATCGCGTTGATTGTACTTCAAACCTCCGTTCAGATCGGCATGGCCCGGACGAGGACGGTTAATTCTGCGTTTACCCTCGCTGCCTTCCTCTACATCTTCAATGCTCATAACTGTTGTCCAAGCTTTCCAATCCTTGTTCTCCACTACTAGCGCAATCGGCGCCCCAGTTGTCTTGCCATGGCGAACACCCGCTACGAGCTGAGCCGTGTCTTTCTCGATTTGCATTCGTTTGCCCCGGCCATAACCTTTCTGGCGGCGCTCCAGCTGTTCATTTATCGGTTCCGCCGTTAGCGGCAAATTGCTCGGAATCCCTTCAACGATCGCGGTCAATTGCGGTCCGTGAGTCTCACCCGCTGTTAAATATCTCATTTCAATAGTTCCCCTTTCGTCCATACCGTTCTGCACGCTATACTTTAGCGCTTTGCTGTAAAAGTCCTTTGCTAATTATAGTACAGGCTCCCCACTTTGACAATAAAAAGACAAGGTTCTTCCCGAATACAGGCCATTCCGATTTGAATTCTTATGTAAGCTTTAGTAAAACATCAAAAAAGCACGTCCGGGATGCATGTGAGGTGCATACTCGTGACGTGCTCGTTGATTGCGTTACGGATCGGATATTGTTCGTTAACTGTTAACCGGACGAGATAGAACCCGATTCGGCTCCATCCACTTCGGATCGTTCACCATGCCCGCTACCTGCTGCATCGAATCGATACCTAGTATTTGCGCGCATTCCTGAATTGTAATAAACCCTCTTCGGTAAGCGGTGATTACTTTCCTTTTGTCCATTGTATTGCCCTCCAACAAATTTGTCTCCTGTGCTCAGATTGCTCTTTACACCCAGTATGTGAATTAATGGAAGGTCTTATACCTAGTTAATGTTTTCTTTGATAAAAGAATGTGTCAACAGGCTCCAGATCATATTGTCCCGGAGTGAAAATTTGCTCTGTGCTTCCTACGAACAACAGTCCTCCAGGCTTAAGCGCCCGGCTGAATTTGTGATAAAGCTGGTGCTTCGCTTCTTCCGTGAAATAAATCATCACATTCCGACATATGATCAGATCGAACGAACTGTCGAAGGGGTCATTCAATAAATTTTGCTTGCGGTAAACGATGTTCCTCTTGAGTTTGTCTGAAACCTTGTATACGGAATCCTGATAATGAAAATACTTTTTCAAGTATTTCTCCGGCACATCTCGCAAGGAGCGTTCCAAGTAAATACCTTGTTTTGCCTTGTCCATTGCCCCGTCGTCGATATCTGTGGCCTGAATCTGCGTTTGCTCCAAAACACCGTTCTCTGCTAGAATCATAGCCAACGTGTAGGGCTCCTCACCCGTACTGCAAGCTGCGCTCCAGCATTTAATGCGACCAGGGGTTCGAGTTAACTCAGAAATAAACTTCTTCTCCAGCACTTCCCACCGATTGGGGTTCCGCCAAAACTCAGAAACATTTATCGTCATTCGATCGAGGAATTCGTAATATAACTCTCGATTCTTCATCATCCCATCAAAAAAATCAACAAAGGAAGCATAACCTTTTTTCATATAAAATGTGGTGAGGCGGCGTTTCATCTGTGCTTCCTTGTACTGGGATAAATCAATTGCCGAGTAATCTTTAACCTTTTTGATAAATGCATTAAAATCCTTGTCTTCTTGCTCCAAACTAGATCACTCTCCGGCTGCAGGGTCACTACCCTTATTCCATAAACCCGGAGCATTATCCTTCTTCCTCATGAAAAATACCTGGTTAGATTAAATCCACTTTTGAATCAATTTGCTGTATGTAAGTAATTCTTCGGGCTTGAAAAAGATATTGATCTCACGTTCCGCGTTCTCTGGCGAGTCAGATCCGTGAATGATATTGCGGTTCGTATGGATCGCGAAGTCACCTCTGATCGTTCCAGGCAACGCTTCTAATGTGTTGGTCTTCCCCATCATAATGCGAGACAAGGCAATAACCTGATCTCCTTCCCAGACCATCGCGAATACAGGGCCGGAAGTAATGAAGCTCATCAAATCATCATAATAAGGACGTCCAAAATGCTCTTCATAATGCTTCTCGGCTTGTTCCTTAGGAATCTGCATTAATTTGCAGCCAACCAATTGAAAACCTCTTCGCTCAAAGCGTTGCACGATTTCACCAATCAGACCGCGTTCTACTCCATCAGGCTTCACCATCATAAATGTTTTTTCCATTTGTAATCCTCCTATTCAAACCTTTTTGTGGAACAAATGCCCTTCATTTCGAAAGTTCCATAGGTGTAATGTAATAACCATTCTGGTCGGATTATCTGGATCGCATACGTGGGTAAACGACTTATTCTAGCCCTTTAATAGGATCTGCTGCCTATAAAGTGAGCAATTGAAATTAAATCCTTCTTAGCGCGAATATTCGGCAAACCCTCCAGCGCCTTGATGGCCTTGTCGATATACTGTGTGGATATACGATCCGCTTGCTCTACGCAACTGCTTCCGCGTATCATCTGGAGGAACGGTTCGACATCGGTCTGACCGTCCAAGGCTTGAATGCGCCCAATCTCGGATAATAACCGCTCCTTAAGCTCCGGCTGCTGAAGCGCAAGTAAGACGGGCAGTGTAATATTGCCTTGTTTGATATCGCTGCCTGGAGGCTTACCTAGCTGTTTCTCCGATCCAATTAAATCGAGAATGTCGTCACGAATCTGAAAAGCCATTCCTACATTGTAGCCGAACTTGTACAGCTGCAAGCTTACTTCATATGTGGCTTCAGCAGCTATTGCGCCTAACTGGCAACTGATCGCAATAAGCAAGGCGGTTTTCCTTCTTATGCGCAATAAATATGTGCGAACCGATTGCTCGGTATGGAAGAAGTAGCGGATCTGCTCCATCTCCCCGATCGACATCTCTACAATCGCTTTGGACAATATTTGGTGAATAAGCGGATTCGGCAGCTGAGTAACTACGGTTAGCGCTTTGGCGAAAATGTAATCACCGGTGTACATCGCGATCCGATTATCCCACTTGGACCTGACGGTAAGCTGTCCGCGTCTAGTATTCGCATCGTCAATGACATCGTCATGCACAAGCGAGGCCATATGGATCAATTCAAGAGGCACAGCGATCAGCTTAACCCGCTGAAGATCGTACATGCCGAATTGGCTGGCCAGTAGTACAAAAACGGGCCGAATCCGTTTTCCACCCGCTTTTAACAAGTGGAGCGACGTTTCTTTGAGCTGCGGTTGGTCGGTGTAAATGCTATCCTCGAGCTCCCTCTCAATCTGCGCAATCTCTTTTTTCATGCGGGCGTAAATATCCATTAGTTTCATTCATTCACCTGACTCTGGTTTTATCAGTCCAAAATTGTAAAGGCACGTCTCTCTCTAACAAACCCAACTCTTTTGCGTACTGGAAATATAAGCGTAGTCCTCTTTGCTGCTCTTCACCGAAGTTGTGATTCAAATGTTGAAAATAATTGCGCCAGTATTCCAGGGTACCGCCAATCTTCTCTTGAGCATGCACAATGATGGCTGAAGGGTCTGTTGTTCCTTTGTGCTTGCTTTCCATGAACGCATCATGAATCGCAGCAATCGTCTCCGGGAACTTGGCCACGGTTTCCTTACGAACAGCCCACACAGCAAAAGTCATGCCTGTTCCCGTAGAACGCCTCCATAGCTCTCCAAGATCTGTAACCAGGTACGGATGGTCCGTCCAGCTAGCCCTAATGGCGTCGTCTCCGATCAGCAGCGCAGCATCCTTATGTTCCATCATATCCTTCAGTGACGGGGTCGCATACTCATATTCGGGATTGCCCCCATAAAACTTGGTCATCAAAATTTTTAACAGGTTAACGGATGTAGCCGATGTCGTAGGAAGTGCAATCCTTGCTTGTGTCAATTGCTCCAACGGCTTGCGGTGAAATAACAAGATCGAATTTACTTGATTCGTTGCGCTGACAGATAAATCCGGATATAAATCATACTCTTCGAACGACTCACCATAAGCAAAAGACGAAATAGCCCCCATGTCGATCTTCCCCGCGCGCATGGCTTCGTTTAATCCAGTAGGTACCGTCTCGATCCACTCAAGCATTCCCTCGAATCGATGATGCGGGAATTCGTGATAGATGGGCCATACATTCGTATAATTAATTTTACCGATGCGGATTCGTTCATTTGCTTGTGTCACTTGCCATCCCCCCATCGTTTGTATAAATCATGATCAATCTCCATACTATCGAGCACCTTGCCTACCATGAAATCAATCAGCTCATCCATCGACTGAGGGTTATGATAAAAGGCTGGCATAGCAGGAATAATGCGAACTCCCATTCGCGACAGCTTCAGCATATTTTCCAGATGAATGGAGTGCAGCGGGGTCTCCCGCGGGACTAGGAACAGCCGCCTTCCTTCTTTTAGAATGACGTCTGCTGCCCGTTCCAACAAATTATCGGATGCACCGCTCGCGATGCTCGATAGAGTTCCCATGCTGCAGGGCACGATCACCATTCCTGATGTGAGAAAAGAGCCGCTAGCGACATTAGCCCCAATATCTTGATTCGGATAATAACGTACTTGGCCCCCGAATTTCTCTGCCAACGTCTCTTGTCTGCGAGCTGCATTCCAATCTAATTCTTCATGCAATACTCGCCAGCCTGCATCTGTTATCACCACATGCACCGAAATGTCGCGGGCCAGCATCGCCTCAATAAGATGGACTGCATAAATGGCTCCGCTTGCTCCTGTAATGCCGACAATCCATGGTTTGCTATTGTTCACCTGGGCTGCGTCTACCATACGAAACGCACCACCAAATCTAGGCAAGTGAAGCTGAATATTACGATGCTAAGCACACCGTTCATTGTAAAAAATGCCGTGTTCAGCTTCGTCAGGTTCGAAGGGTTGACCAGCATATGTTCATAGATCAATAGGGCATAGGATATAATAACGCCGATGAAATACCACCAACTTAGCTCGCTCACGAATAGGAACATACTTAAGAATCCGATTGCCGTCAAGAAATGAAACCCTTTCGCAATCCACAAGGCCTTAGCGATCCCGAAACGCTGCGGGATCGAGTGGAGCTTGGCCTCACGGTCGAAATCAACGTCCTGACAGGCGTAGATGACATCAAAACCAGCGGTCCACAGGGCAACGCTGGCGTATAAGATCAAGGCATATACATCAATACGGCCTGTTACAGCAACCCAGCCGCCAAGCGGTGCTAATGCAATCGTCAATCCGAGGATGATGTGGCAGGCCCACGTGAATCTTTTGGTGTAGGAATAGAAGACTAGCATAAAAACGGCCAATGGAAGCAGCTTCATGGAGAGCGTGCTCAAATTGGCTGTAGCAAAAAATAATACAATAAACGAAATAATAACGAACAATATTACTTCCTTTGAAGATAACAGACCCGCCGGAATGGCCCGGCCCGCAGTACGCGGGTTGTTCTTATCGAACGTCTTGTCGATGATCCGATTCAACCCCATAGCAGCGCTGCGAGCTCCTATCATCGCTAATATGATCCATCCAATCTGCATCCAGGATGGCAAGTGGCCTTGTCCTATGACTGCCCCAAGCATTGCTCCCATGAATGCAAAAGGAAGAGCAAATATGGTATGTTCAAACTTGATCATTTCCAGAAAAGTTGCAAGCTTATTCCCTTTCATTTCTGTCTCCCCGTTTCCCCTTGATGCCGATATGAAGCGCGGCAACACCGCCCGTCAACGGGTAAGCTCGCACGTTCTGAAGCCCTAGCTCGCGAAAAATACCCGCCAATTGCTTATGGTCGGGAAAGTGAATGAGCGATTCAGGCAGCCACTTGTATTGATCATAACGTTTGGCTACCAACTTACCTATTAAAGGCAACACTTTCTGAAAATAAAAATAATAGATCGATTTAAAGGGCTGCCAGGTTGGTTTGGACAATTCAAGCGACACGATCATCCCCCCGGGCTTGACCACTCGCTGCATTTCTTTCAACACTTGCACGAGATCCGGGACATTACGAAGTGCGAATCCTATGGTTGCATAATTGAAAGTATTATCCTCGAAAGGCAATTGCATTGCATTCCCGTGTAACAGATTAATCTGCTCGTCCATTCCCAGATTCTCTATCTTTCGTTGTCCGAAATCCAACATGTTCTGACTGAAGTCCAGTCCAGTGATCTTCCCTGTCTTACTGTGCTCTGCCAAGCTAATCGTCCAGTCGCATGTGCCGCAGCACAGGTCAATTGCAGTGGATCCCGGCTGCACATCCATCTGTTTCATCGTGAACTTGCGCCACGCTTTATGCTGACGGAAGCTAAGCAGGTCATTCATTAGATCGTACTTGTGGGCGATGCTCTCAAATACGGAATGGACGAACTGCTCTTTAGATGTCTTCATCTCCACTCAAGTATTCACCTCACCCTTCTTCAATGGCTCTAGGAGCGGTCAGATACCTTGTGAAAGGCTCCCCTAACCGATATAAATCCTGTATGAGCTTGTCTGATTCTAAAGCACGGATTTTGTCCGATACCAGCTTATATTGAGACTCCAGCATCTGAAGAAGCTGTGCTTTTACATTGTACTTCAGAATTAATGTGCGAAGCTTCGTGTGGTCAGGCTCATCCTGCTGCTGCAGTTGACGCTTCTCTTCCTTCGTCCCCGATTGCATAATATGCCAAAACGCCCAGCTTGAGCGGAAGCTCCCGACATGGTCAACCCGCTTGATCTCATCTAGAAGAATCTCGCACTTGGTATATCCTTGCAGCAGCTCTGGCCAGCTTCTGGAAAGACCGCCCTCCAGCTGACGCGAGAAGGATGCATACAGCTGGGACTTGATATGCACCGACAAATGCAGATAGTCTTCAGCCGTTACTTTCCATTGCAGCATCTTGTTGTACAGATTCATCTTGATCCGGTTCACATCACAGATCGCTTCTGACATTTGGCGAACCATGTCCACTTGTCCTGCTTGTGATAACAAGTAATAAAACCGGCTGCTGAAATAGTCGCCCGCCAGAACTTTGAGCTGTCTCGCCCGCGCTTCTTTCTTCTCCTTGCGTTCATTCGTCGCCGGAATCATCTCGTGCGTGTCCAGACCGAGCTGGGCAAGAGAAGCTACAAGCGCATAAAGCTCCCCCTGTTCCACTGTGGAAGAGCCTTTCTTAAGTACCGTGAAAAGTAATTCCGAACGCAAATTCGGAAACTGCGGCAGATCCGTATTGGTTTGGATCATGTCGTATTGTGTATATTTTTTTGCCGTATCCTCTAATGAGTAATTGTCCATACATGCCTCCGTACCGCGACCAAAGTCAGTAACGCCATTTCGATATTATATCACATCCGTTTGGCGGACGCACATCCACATCTATTGTACCCTTTTACTGAGACTGTCGGTCAAGCCATTTGGGTGTAAAAGTGAGTCTAAAATGTGAACTTACATACTGCTCCGCGTTCATAATGCCAGGTTGCTGCGTATCTTGCAGCACTTTTTTCGTATCCTCTCTCCGTGCCTCCATCGCAACCAACAGCTGCGGTGAACTAGAAGGATTCGGGGATAGCTCCATAATGCGCACGAGAAGTTGCTTCACATTCTTCGTACCATTGAAGCCAAGACGGGAGATCGTATACAAGTCGCGATATATGAAATCGGCATCAGCCTGGCCTTGCTTCGTCTTCAGGTCTATGGAGAGAATAGAATCACTCCACTCTACACGCCCTATATCCATAAATAGGGGCTGATTCACTAGTAAATCGACCAAATTCTGATCATTCAATGTCTTGGCAGATCCCGTGCCGAATGCTGCAGCCTCCTGAGCGTTCTGGCGTGACAACGAGTCCAGCTTCGGCAGCCAGGACAAGCCTATGGCGATCCCGATGGAAACCACTGCAACAATCAATAATCTGGACATCCCGCTCATAAGGACGACACCTCCTGCAATATGGGCAAACGATTGTGAACCAAATGAAGCCAATAAACAACCTCTATACCCATTGTACAAATAAAAAAAGCAGGCTATGCCTGCTAGCCTGCAATTCTAATATTAATCATCTGTATTAACAATGCCATAGCTCGTAATAATAGATGCTTTGCCTCGAACCTTCACGGCTGAAGTATGCTCCGTGAATTGAGCGATCATAACCTCACCCTTGTCCAGCTTCTCCGTATGATGAAAGCGGGTATCATGTCCTCTTGTAAGTCCAATTACGTGCACTCCGTTTTCCTTCGCCTTAATAATGAAATAGTCTCCTTGAACCGAATCCATCTGTACACCCCATTATTCACAATTTCTGTTAGGTTCATCATGTCGTAAAAGCAGCCCGCTGTCAACTGGACACATGCATGAGCTCGTCTATAAACCGAAAAAGAAGACACCCATCAGCGGTGCCTTCTTCTCCTATATCGGAGTAACACGATTCGAACGTGCGACCTCACCCACCCCAAGGGTGCGCGCTACCAGGCTGCGCCATACCCCGACAGCAGACCAATGTAAGCACATTATAAATTAACGTTGAAAGGTTGGCAATCCTCTTTTAAGCATTATTATAAAAACTTGATTATGGATATAGCAGAACCTTGGCAACCTTCCCCGGATCGGATATTAATAAGTCATACCACTTGCATGCTTCTTCGAAAGGAGCTTTAACAACCCATTCGTCTTTCATCGTTACCCTGCCGTCTGCTATCCATTGAAGGGCAGTCTTAAAGTTGCTGGCCGAGTAAGCAAATGCTCCGACGCATACAATTTCACTGCGAATAATATGGTTGATCGGTAAAGAGGATTCTGCTTCATGAAGACCTGTCAGAATTACTTTCCCCCCAAAAGCGACGCACTCGATACATTGTGTGCGCGTAACACCAGCACCTACAGCATCCACGGCAACAGCTACACCAACTCCACTCGTAAGACGACGTACTTCTTCCTTAACGTCGACCTCTGCGGCATGTAATGGAATTGCACCTAACTCAGCAGCAATAGCCAGCCTCTGGGGATTGCGATCAACGGCGATGATATGTTTCACGCCATGAGCTTGCATCGCTTGCAAAGCGAACAGTCCGATCGGTCCCAGACCAACAATTAACACTTGATGATCCGGCAATACTTCAGCCAATTCGGCCGCGCGTACTCCACATGCCATCGGTTCAACGAATGTACCTTGTTCGAAAGTAACATGATCAGGTAAAACGTATACGAATCTTGCTGGAATCTTCACAAACTGAGCGTTACTGCCAGGTAAAGCTGCACTTAAAAGCTTCCGTTCCACGCACAGCTGTTGCTTGCCGCGCAGACAAGGATCACATATGCCGCATGTGACCAGCGGATTAGCTGTTACACGAGCTCCGACCGCAAGCCGTGTAACCTTGCTTCCAATCTCAGCAATCGTTCCTGCGAATTCATGACCAAATATCATTGGAGGCTTCCTTAGCGAGTTATGTCCCAAATAACCGCTAAGCTCTGATCCGCAAATACCTGAGTAGACGACTTCAATCAGTACTTCGTCCTCTTGCAGCTGCGGGCGTTCTACCTCACGCACGTTCATGAGTTTAGGTCCCTCATAGATCAATGCCCTCATATTCGTTCCCCCTTTTTGTTATTATTCGTAATACCAAAACTAATTGCGAAATATCAAAATTATCGACATTAATGTACCACGGCATGTATCTTCCGTCAATGCAAAACGTTCTTTGTCCCGGAAAATCAAAAATGCCGCACGTGGCGGCATTCGCAATTAATTATGTGTCATACCCACGAGGACAACGGCTGTGCCAATCCCATGCCGTTTGGATGATCGTGCGCAAGTCCGCATAACGCGGCTGCCACCCGAGCTCTTGCCTAGCTTTGTCTGATGAGGCTATAAGTACAGCTGGATCGCCTGCTCTGCGAGGCGCGGCTACTGCCGGAATAGGATGTCCGGTCACTTGACGGGCCACCTCTATGACTTCCTTGACGGTGAACCCGGTTCCATTACCTAGGTTATAAACTCCGCTTTTGCCGCTCTCCCGCAAATGTTTCAACGCTAGCCAGTGTGCATTGGCCAAATCCATGACGTGTATATAATCACGTACGCATGTACCGTCCTCGGTCGGATAATCTTCCCCGAACATGGTGATGTGCTCGCGCTGACCAAGCGGAACTTGCAAAATAAGCGGTATAAGATGAGATTCGGGTTTGTGGTCCTCGCCGATCGTGCTGTCCGGATACGCGCCTGCAGCATTAAAATATCGCAGAGATACGGACTTGATTCCGTAAGCCCGGTCACACCAACGGAATAGACGCTCCATAGCTAGCTTTGTCTCACCATAAGGACTGGTGGGCTCGGTTGCGTCATTCTCTTCAATCGGCACTCGCTTTGGCTCTCCGTAGGTAGCTGCTGTCGAGGAAAAGACTATGCGTTTCACATTATGCCGTTGCATGGCAGAGATTAGGGAATGTGCTCCAAGTAAATTGTTGTCGTAATACTCGAGAGGTTTTTCCACACTTTCTCCCACCAGTGAAGAAGCTGCAAAGTGGATGACGGCTTCAATATCGTGGGTTGAAAATAATTGATCTAATAAAGCAGCGTCACGAATATCCCCTTCTATGAAAGAAGCTTCCTTGCTAATGGACTCCCTATGCCCTGTAATCAGACTATCAATGACAACTACTTCTTCGCCTTGCGCCAGTAATTCTTTCACGGTATGACTTCCTATATATCCGGCCCCGCCAGTTACCAAGATTGACAAGTAAATACCTCCTTAAGCATTTACGAAGTAAATGCACTTCGTAAGCATAAACCTTAAGCATTTACTCAGTAAATGCACCTCGTAAGCATATTCGGAACCTAAACGTAAATCTCTTTGGCACCATCGCCAATATCGCATACATAGAATGACGGCGTCAAGCCCGTTTTCAGTGTATATTGATCGCTAACGATCCTTCTGAATGATTCTACCGCATCCTCACGAACAAGACTAACATTGCAGCCGCCAAATCCGGCTCCTGTCATCCGTGTTCCTATACAGCCATCAACTTCCCTCGCAACGGCGTACAGTGTATCCAGCTCGAATCCTGTTACTTCATACAAGTCTCTTAATGATTCATGCGACTGCTTCATTAGAGAACCAAAAGTCGACAGATCGTGATTGGATAAACTCATCCTCGCCCTTAGTACTCTGTCGTCTTCACATACAACATGCTCCACCCGGTTTCGGATTACCGGATCTTCAATTAGATGCTTAACTTGCTCCCAAGCTTCTACCGACAATTCTCCGAGACTAGCTAACTCTGGCAAAGCCTGACGAATAATGGCAAGTCCATCCTCGCATTGCTGTCTTCTCTCGTTATATTTGGAGTCCGCCAGACCTCTCCGTTTATTCGTATTCGTAATGATAAGCTTATAGCCGTCAATAATTAAAGGAACATACTGATAGTCGAGTGTATCACACTTCAACATGATCGCATGACCCTGCTTCCCCATCCCGACGGCAAACTGGTCCATTATCCCGCAATTTACACCGATAAAACGGTTCTCAGCGCGCTGCGCAAGCTTAACCATCTCAATCCTAGGCAGTTCAACGCCCGCCAAACTCGTTAGCGCCAAAGCAGTCGCCAGCTCAATGGACGCGGAAGATGATAGTCCGGCCCCATTGGGCACATCGCCCCAGAACACAAGATCAGCACCAGAGTATGCGGCTGCACCTGATTCTCCGCAAACCTTCAACAACTCAACTAGAACACCTTTCGGATAATTAGCCCAATCGTCTTCCTTCCTGTATTCGAGCTCAGAGAGATGGCAATCTGCTTCAGCCGTGAATTGTAAAGACCTGAACCGATACACTCCATCTGTTCTCGGTGCGCATGCCACATAAGTGCCAAAGGTTAATGCAGCCGGGAACACGTAGCCCCCATTGTAATCGGTATGCTCACCGATCAGATTAACACGTCCAGGGGCAAAAAATACTCGGACCTCTGGATTCTCCCCGAAGTATCGCTTAAACCCGGCTTGTACTTCTTTGACACCTTGCGAAGCTTGTTCTTGGCTCATGAAAGTCGCCCCTCCTTGATTAAAAATCGTTGATACGCCTCTTTTAATCTGGGGGCGGTCTCTTCCACCGCCGCCGTATTCGCAGCGGCCCAAGCTCCCATCTCAGACGATGCATACCATTTGATCTTGTCTTTCTCGCGAAGGGGCGGGTAGAATTCTATATGGAATCGATAGTAGTCGTCCACATTCTCCCCGTTTGTTGGGCGCTGATGAATGACCATCATATAGGGAAACAGCTTATCGAACAGTTGATCCATTGCACCTGTCGTATCTTTCAAGATCGAGGCTAAGCCAAGCTTTTCTTCAGCTGTGAAGTCAGTTAACGCTGTCTTTTGAGCCTTGCTTACGATGAAGACCCCATATGGATAATCCGTGAAAAACGGAATATAACTCAAGAAATGCTCATTTTCCACAATAATTCTATGCCCAAACTCGATTTCTTCCCGGTTCATATCTCCGAATAAGTTGGTTCCATTCTGATCGTAATGCTTCTTGCTATTATCAAGCTCTGTTCGTATCTTAAGCGGCACGTGGGGATAAGCATAGATTTGGCCATGCGGGTGAGGCATTGTTACCCCGCATTCTTCCCCTCGATTCTCGAAAATCATCACATATTTATTCAAAGGATCTTTCTCCATCTCAGCAAAACGTTCCGTCCATAGATCGACAAGCTTGCCAATGTGCTCAACCGACAGTTCAGGAAGCGTCTTATTATGCTCAGGCGAATACAGGATAACCTCACATTTACCATACGATTTCGCCGTCTTGTACAGCGATGTTGCGACTGGATCGGGTTCTGGAGGATTCGGGCTGAGCGCTGGAAAATCGTTTTTATACATCAACACATCATACTCATCAGGAACTTTTCCTGAACCTGGACAAAAAGGACAATAATCTTTCGGCATATGGGGACGGTTCGCTCTATTGGAAGCTACCATTACCCAATCTCCTAACAACGGGTTGAAACGCAACTCTGCCATAGTTATCCTCCTTTTATATCACTTTATTAATTATTTTAATTAAGATTTCCTTCATCATACTTGCTTTTGGTCTTTTTTTCAATAATAAATAGATTGCTCCGGTAAACTTTTTTCGTTATTCTAATTAAGTATAGGATGGACAGGAATATCTCTATGAAAAGGAGTGTGTTTATGAATCCCCCGATGACCGGTAATTTCCAATGGATGAAATCGTTGAACCGCTCTATTGTGTTAAACAAAATTCGTGAAGACGGCCCTATCTCTCGTGCCGAAATTGCCAAGCGCACTTCCCTAACGCCTCCGACTGTAACTCATATAGTTAGCGAACTAATTGCAGAGAACTTTGTTATTGAAGGGGAGATCGGGGCTTCCAGCGGCGGACGCAAACCAATCCCGCTTATGATCAATGCAACTGCTTATTATTGCATCGGGATCGACGTTGGGGTAACAACAGTCAAATCTGTCGTCTCTGATCTCAATGCGAATCTCATCCATCAGGAGAAGAAGTCCATGCCCGCTAGGCTGAGCAGCGAATCTTTGCTTCAGCTATTTAACGAAACCGTATACCGGCTCATGGAGGTTTGCAAGCTTAAGAAGTCGTCCATTCTTGGGATTGGCGTCGCCATGCACGGGATGGTCAATCCAGTTGAGGGGATCTCCCTGTTCGCACCCAACTTAGGACTGCGTAATGTACCGATCCGAGCTTATCTGGAACAATCAACTGAGATTCCCGTTTATGTAGAAAATGATGCTGCAGCCATGGCATTAGGAGAGTTATGGTTCGGCGGCGGTCAGCAGCTCCAGCATTTCATTTGTGTCAATATCGGTGAGGGTGTTGGTGCTGGAATCGTCTTGCAAGGCAGCTTATATCGAGGAAACCGTTTCTCTGCCGGTGAGATTGGTCACACAACCGTTGATCTTAACGGGCCAAGATGCAGCTGCGGCAATTATGGATGCCTTCAGACATTAGTATCTGGCCCTGCCATTGCAGACCGAATTCGGAAGCATATTGCCATGGGAGGTTCAAGCTTCGTGGAGGGGATGGTGAATGGAGTTCTTGATCATATTACTGGTGAAATGGTCTATGAAGCCGCCCTTCAAGGAGATACTGCCGCACGAGAAACATTCCGTCAAACAGGCCAACTTCTGGGCATTAGTCTGACCAATCTGATCCATACATTGAATCCGCAAAAAATTATTCTCGGGGGCGGTGTCGCGCAGTCTGCTGAGTTTCTATTGGAATCCGTCCATCTAGCTGTTCATAGCCGAGCGCTTGAATCCACTCTTGACCAGTTGAGCATTGAGGTATCCCCCTTGGGTGAGTTGGCAACAGCCATTGGCGCTGTAACCATTGTCCTTTCCACTCTTTTCTCGCCTCAACCTTACCATTCTGCACATTGAAAAACGCTCCAGCTATTAATAATAGCCAGAGCGTTTTTATAAGTATGTGCATGACTTCTTATGTTCGGATTAAATCTATTGAGCGGCGCATACGTCACGCAACGATTTTCCTGGTTTGAATGCAGGCACTTTGCTTGCTGCGATTTCAATTTCTTCACCAGTTTGCGGGTTACGACCTTTACGAGCGGAACGCTCGCGAACTTCAAAGTTACCGAATCCAACTAATTGGACTTTATCGCCGGATTGCATTGCCTCAGTTATTGCCTCGAATACGGCATCAACTGCCTTCGTCACATCTTTCTTTGAAAGATCTGTCGACTCTGCCACTTTTGCGATCAATTCGGATTTATTCATGCCTTTCACCTCCCCCCCATGAGTGATAGTTCCATTATTCTTCTGTGTTCACCGTTTTTGCAGAATTTATACATGGTGGTGTAAAACGACCTGTACTCGTATTACCCTATGAAATAAAAATACAACCAACATTAATCTTAATGCAAAGATATCTCAATTACAAGCGGACTTTATACCTAAAACAACCCCACAAAGTGACGTATAAGCTCCGAAGTGTATTCCGATTACTTTGCGGGGACCCCGAATTTCAACCCACAAAGTGACGTAGAAGCTTCGAAGCGTATTCCGATTACTTTGCGGGGACCCCGAATTTCACCCCACAAAGTGATGTATAAGCTCCGAAGCAATAAAAACCAGAAAAAAGAGCACTCCCCGGAGTGCCCTCATTACTTATAAAATAATTGCGATTAGCCCGCCTGAACCTTCGTTAATGATACGCCCAAGCGTCTCTTGAAGCTTATAGCGCGCATTATCCGGCATCATGGCCAACTTGCCCTGAATTCCTTCTCGTACAATGGAATGCAGGGAGCGTCCGAAAATATCGGATTCCCATATCTTGAGCGGATTTTCTTCAAAATCCTGCATCAAGTAACGAACCAGCTCTTCACTCTGCTTCTCCGTACCAATGATTGGCGCGAACTCAGATTCAACATCGACTCGAATCATGTGAATGGAAGGCGCTGTAGCCTTCAATCTCACACCGAATCTGGAGCCTTGTCGAATTAGCTCAGGTTCATCCAGAGACATGTCCTCGAGACTCGGCGGGGCTATTCCATAACCGGTCGTCTTCACCATCTCGAGCGATTCTGCGAATCGATCATATTCTCGCTTCGCATGGGTGAATTCCTGCATGAGCTGCAACAGGTGATCCTTACCGCGAATTTCAACTCCTACTACTTCCACGAGAATCTGGTCATACAATTCATCAGGAGCGTACAAGTCAATCTCAGCGACTCCTTGACCCATGTCCATTCCAGCTAGCGCTGCGCGCTCGATGAAGTCGTACGTATCGAAATGACTGACGACCCGATCCACGTCTCGCAGGCGGCGAATATCCTTGACTGTATCACGTACAGAGCTTTCAAAGTAGGAACGCAGCCAGTGCTTCTCATCCAGCACCATAACCCAGCTTGGCAGGTTGACGTTCACTTCGTGCACAGGGAATTCGTACAGCACCTCACGCATGACTTGAAGGATATCGTCCTCGTTCATATTGGCTACACTAAGCGCCATGACGGGAATGTCATATTTCGCATTAAGCTGATTGCGGAGCTCCAAGGTTTCTACACTAGTCGGCCGGGTCGAGTTCACAATCAGTATGAAAGGCTTCCCGACCTCTTTTAGTTCATTGATGACCCTTTCCTCTGCATCCACATAGGATGATCTTGGAATCTCAGCAATGGAACCGTCCGTGGTAATGACTACTCCAAGCGTGGAATGCTCTTGAATCACCTTGCGTGTCCCGATTTCTGCAGCTTCCTGGAATGGAATCGGTTCATCGAACCATGGAGTGTTAATCATCCGCGGGCCATTGTCATCCTCGTAGCCCTTAGCCCCTTCCACAGCGTACCCGACACAATCCACAACCCTTATGTTTACATTTAATCCTTCGGCCACTTGAAGCTTCACAGCATTGTTTGGCACGAATTTCGGTTCGGTTGTCATAATCGTCTTGCCTGCAGCACTTTGCGGCAACTCATCCGTTGCCCTGACCCGCTCTGCTTCGTTCTGAATGTTCGGCAGCACCAGCGTCTCCATGAAACGTTTAATAAACGTCGATTTGCCTGTACGGACCGCGCCAACAACCCCCAGGTAAATATCTCCGCCAGTGCGTTCTGCGATGTCCTTGAAAATATCCACTTTCTCCAATTTAATCCCTCCCAACAGGATGATGAATGAAGCAAGTGCCGCGATACTTATGACGGATGCTGCGATGGCAGGCCTCGTATGCGACAAAACTCGTACATGCTTTCAGACTAGTAAAAAATATATGTACGAGGCTCAAAAATATGACAGTATAGCTACTATTTTTTTCTCTAGTAATTTGGAGTGCCTGTGTTACCACCCCTTTTCAACGCGTGCTACACTGCACCAATATATGTATTGACGAGTCCTTATATTCGAAAACACCAAATAAACCCTTCACTCCATCTGGCTGAAGGGTCTAATGATTCATTGAGGAGCTATTCGGAGAGAACAGGCTGTCCACTTTTCCAGTAATAGGGAAAAGATTTGGCCGGAACAAAAGGGGCTTCTTTAACTAAAATCGTCCTTAGGTCCGTACTAGAATCCAGCGTAGAGGAAAGCCCCTTGTCTGTAATAAACTTCATAATATCGGGCGAATAATCAATCAGAACCTGCCCTGACTCATGGATTGCAAAACTTAAATATTGACGTGAGTAGCGGCTCTCAGCCTGCGCTTGCTTCATTCCTAATTTGCCAAAGTCTAGCTGATAGAAATGAGGAGCTACCTCAGCCCCTAACGGCAGCAGTCCTTGGTTGGATGCTTTAAAGGTGTCGACTTGCTTCTGAATATCCCCTGTCTGTTGATACGTCAATAGGTCAATTAATCGAACCTCTGGTTTGACATCCGGATTAACGAGCACAAAGATGAAGTTTCCGCCATTCTCATATGCGACACCTGGCAGTTGAGTGATGTATTGTCCTTCCTTCAGTTTCCTCATATCAAGCACGTATTTCTCATATAAAGGGGTATTATGATCAAAATTCTTAATAGGAAGCACGCCCGTTCGCTGCTTATAGGTGTCTACAGCATTCTGAACAAGCAATATGCTTTCTCTTATGGACGCTTGGCTATCACTTTTCATCTCATCGGGGTACAAGCAACCGGTCAAAAAAGTTGCCAGGCAACCGAGGAGCACAACCAATCGAATGCTGCGTTTTTTTACCTTTACCATAAATCATCCTCCTGCTGCTGTTTGGCCAATTGCGCTCGAACCGCAGCACGAAGCGGATCCTCTGGCACTTCAACCGTTATCTCACCAGTAACACGCGCCTGACAGGCGAGTCGAATATTGTCGGAAGCCAAATCCCCTAATTTGCGCGATTCATTCTCAGTCATCGGTTGGAGGTTAGCAGACGGTTGTACCGTAACTTTGCACATTAAACATGAAGCATTCCCGCCACATCGTGAACGAATCTGAATACGTGCTTTTCCAGCAGCATCCAGTATCGTTGTACCAGGTCTAACAGCTATCTTCTTGTTGTTCGGCAGAAACGTAATCTCCACTATCATGCTCCTCCCTCCCGAACGAGCTCCGGCAAAATAGTCTGGATGGCGCCCAGATAAGGCTCTCCAATTTGATTGCGCTTAAGCAGTTGGCGCCAAACCGGGATATGGGTGTAGACATCTTTACTTATTACATCCGCAATCGCGATATATCGGTCCGGCCGATCACGGAGCACATTAAATACAAGCTCATGGATTAAGGGCATGATGCGCACCACCAGTCCATTGATCTGAACTGCTTGAGCATAATCTGACATAAAATGAGTCACTTCTACTTCATATACAGCTGTGCCGCGGTCCACTATAAGACTACCTACAAGCTCAACAGGAATTCCGCTTATATTGTAATGACTTAATAAGGATCGGTATATGCCAGTCTCGCTGTCAACCGTTGTGTCTGTTGAAAATAGTTGTAAAGCATCGTGAATCTCACTGATTCGTGTACGATCTGCATAGATATCGAGGTCACGAGGTTCGGCTTCAAGCTGTACTCCCTGCCAAAGCAAGCCTGTACTTCCACCTATAAGCCAGTTGCATGGCACCTTCGCTAATGTCTCGTGAATAAGCTGTACGGTTGGTTGAATTCGTTCAATGAACAGCATGGGATTAGAAGTAGGTCTTCAACGTCACGGATATGTCTCCGTCTCGTCTTACCTCCGCTTGACACCCCAAGCGGTATCCTTGTTCGATTTCTTCCGGCTCCAATCGGTTATGTTCCGCCTCATTAGGTTCACTGAGAGCTTCAGCGCCTGCTGACACGAAGCAGCGGCAACGAGCACAGGTTCCTCTTGTGCAGGAGAAACCCCAGTCAACATTATGCTTCAACGCATGGTCTAGAATGGTCAGGCCTTTCTCTGGTTGTACGGTTGCCACCTTAGACCGTCCTTTTAGCTCCAACATTTATGGTCCCCCCCGGTGGTTATGTTAGATCTTCTCTGTCGAATTCTCCGTTATAAGATAGATAATAGCATGTACACGATAGAAATAAGCAGCAGCAGGAAGGCCACAATGGAAACGACTACCCGAAAAAACCCTTTAAGCTTGACGCGGGCAAACGTGATCAGAAAGGAAGCAGCAATCATTAGTCCCATCCCCATGAAAGAAGCCCACATTTTAGTCATACTATCCATTTTATTAATCACCCGACTTACTAAGTATTCGGTTATCATATCGATCCGTCGTCTAAGAAAACCTAAGGCTGATTATAACATTCCTTGTTTCGTTTGTGAAACGACAGGAAAAAGTGTCAAAAGTTCGCAACAAAAAAGCATAAGCAGCAGGGGAACATGCGCTTATGCCTGGTTATCTATTATTTTTTCCCCATCATTAGTTTCATTAACGATTCCATGCTGTTCGGATTGACGCCGCTTTTTTGCACCGCATGCACGATTTCATTAATCGTCGTTTCCGATACTGGTATGTTGACCATGCCGGACACTTGCTTGATCAACTGTCTAAGCTGCCTTTCGCTTTGCACGGTGGAAGGCTTCACGCCGCTCGCAAGCTTCTGTATATCTTTTTCGCTCACATTTTTGCCTGTTTTTTTCTTGATCGAATTAAGTACGTCTTTCGACATATCTTTGCCGCTCATTCCAACCCTCCTCCAACCTTACTTACGGTATTGTATGAGGGTCTTGCATAGTATGTATAGGCTTCTGTCCTGCGAGCTTACATAAATTTCTGCGGGTCAATAATGGCCTGCTCCATCTCTTGGGTCCGATCTCTTCCCATCAAGTCTTCGACAGCGGATTGTGGCGACTTGGACTCGAAAAGGACTTTATACAGCTGCTCGGTAATGGGCATATCCACTTCATATGATTCGGATAAGGCATACGCCGCTTGAGTTGTCTTGACACCTTCAACGACCATCCCCATCGTATCCAACACCTCTTGAAGCTCCTTGCCTTGTCCAAGCATATAGCCTGCCCGCCAATTCCGGCTGTGCTGACTTGTACAAGTAACTACTAAATCACCAACGCCAGATAAACCAGAGAACGTCAGCGGGTTAGCCCCCATCGTAATGCCAAGTCTTGATATTTCGGCCAGCCCTCTAGTTAGGAGTGCTGCCTTGGCATTGTCTCCAAAGCCCAAACCATCTGACAATCCAGCTCCAAGCGCGATAATATTCTTAAGCGCTCCTGCTACTTCCACCCCTGTAACATCAGGGTTCGTATATACACGAAAGTAAGAATTAATGAACAAATCCTGAGCGTGTTCAGCTGCCTCCTGATTCCCAGCAGCTACGACAATAGTCGTTGGACAACGTCGGATCACTTCCTCCGCGTGGCTTGGCCCCGATAACACAACGATACACTTGGGATCGATCTGAGGAAGCTCTTCAGCAAGGACATCCGTCATACGCTTCAAAGACTGAGCTTCAAACCCTTTGGTTGCATGAATAATAGTAGCCAGCTTAGGAATATATGGACTGGCCATTCTGGCCACTTCCCTCATACTCGAGGAAGTCGCCGCGAACAGCACGGCATCCGCACCGGAGAGTGCTTCCTCCGCGTTGGTCGTAGCTTGAATACGATCCGACAGCACAACATCCTTCGTATATTTCCGATTCGTATGCTCCGAATTGATCTCTTGCGCCTGAACAGCATTTCTGGTCCAGATCCGCACGTCAATCCCGTTGTCTGCTAACACCGATGCAAGCGCAGTACCCCAGCTTCCTGCTACCAGAACAGCTACACGACGATTGTTCATGAATGATTCCTCCTCAAGCTTTATGCGGAGTTTACTTGGTCATATGTGTTTGTGAGCGGTCTTTTTTGGCGCCCAGTTTATTCTCTTTACCTTGAATCAGTTTCACAATATTCGAACGATGACGGATAAAGGCAAACAAAGCGATCAAAAGACTAGCCCATATCACTTCATAAGGTCGGTTCATCACGATTAAGAGAATAGGCAATAGCCCTGTCAACACAAGTGAACCTAATGAAACATAACGAGTTAAGGCAATACAAATGATAGCAATAATACCCGCGTATAAGACAGGAAGAAAGCAAAGGGTAGCAGCAACACCAACCGTGGTAGCGATCCCTTTGCCTCCTTTGAAATTGAAAAATACAGGCCAGTTATGACCTACAATCGCAGCTAATCCTGCTAAAACAGGCACCCATAAGTTATCCCCGCCGAGCACACCGGCAATCCATACAGCGACTACACCCTTTGCTGCATCCAGCAGAAGAACGAGAATACCTGGCCCGACGCCAAGGACACGCAATGTATTCGTTGCCCCTGCATTCCCGCTGCCGTGGTTGCGAATATCGATTCCTTTAGCCAGCTTGCCGTATAAGAAACTGAAGCTGATCGATCCTAGTAAATATCCGATTAATATAGACAGTGCCAAATGCACAATCTCTCTCCCCTATTCATCATCAGATTTCCTTCGTGTGAACAATCGCAGCGGAGTTCCGGCAAAGCCGAAAGCGGCACGAATCTTATTCTCCAAATAGCGCTCATAGGAGAAATGCATAAGCTCTGGATCATTAACGAAGAACACAATCGTTGGCGGTTTAACCGAAACCTGAGTGACATAGTTAAGACGCAGTCTGCGGCCCTTGTCAGTTGGAGGCGGGTTAATCGCTATTGCATCCGCAATAACATCGTTCAATAGGTGGGTCTGTACACGCATAGCATGAGCCTCGCCAACTTCGACCACTTGAGGTAGAAGACGCTGCAGCCTTTGCTTCGTCTTAGCTGAGACGAATATGATCGGAGCATAAGACATGAACAAGAAATGGTCGCGAATCTTCTGCGTGAATTGCTGCATGGTCTTGTCGTTCTTCTCTACAACATCCCACTTATTCACTACGAATACAGCTGCTTTTCCCGCTTCATGGGCGTATCCAGCAATATGCTTGTCCTGCTCGATAATACCTTCTTCACCGTTAATAACGACGAGTACCACGTCTGCCCGTTCAATCGCTTTCATCGCTCGCATGACACTGTACTTCTCCGTTGTTTCGTACACCTTGCCGCGCTTACGCATTCCTGCAGTATCAATCAGAACGAACTTCTGATCGTCCACTACAAACGGAGTATCAATGGCGTCTCGTGTCGTACCCGCTATTTCGCTTACTATGACACGTTCTTCACCCAATATAGCATTTACGAGCGAAGATTTCCCTACATTCGGACGGCCTATTAAAGCTACTTTGATCGTATCCTCACCGTACTCTTCTTCTTGCTTGTCAGGGAGCTTGCTAACAACCAGCTCTAGCAAATCACCAATACCAATACCGTGCGATCCAGATATACTGATAGGGTCTCCGAAGCCAAGGGAGTAAAATTCATAGATGTCCTCTTGCCGCTTCAAATTATCTACCTTATTAACCGCAAGCACTATCGGTTTCTTCGCTCGATACAGCATCTTCGCTACTTCATCATCCGCTGCTGTAACTCCGTCCTTCGCGTCCACCATAAAGATGATCGCATCTGCTTCTTCAATAGCCAGCTCTGCCTGCATGCGAACAGATTTAAGAATCTCGTCTTCTCCGTCGATTTCAATACCGCCTGTATCTATAATACTGAAGGAAGTGCCCATCCATTCCCCAATTCCGTATAAACGATCTCGAGTAATACCAGGCTTATCTTCAACAATGGCCAGTCGGTCACCGACTATTCGATTAAATATCGTCGACTTCCCAACATTCGGGCGGCCCACAATGGCGACGATAGGTCTTGCCATTTGACGCTCAACTCCCATACTTTCGATTTCTCACCGCTTAACATCATAGCAAAAAAGAAGACAATTGGCTAATCCTTTTCCCTCGGTTACCCGTGTTTATTCGGTTCTTCCAAGCCTTAATGATGCTTAACTATAATTAAATTCCCATTTTTCAAATCATGTGCAGACCCGTCTAATATTTTCTCCAACAAGAAAGCCATACGTTGTTGTTCTGCTGCGTCGCTCACCACAAAGATAGGAGCTCCGCCTGCAACCAGCTCGCGATGTAACGTAATGATGGCCATAATTCCACTCATCCTGAATCCACCTTTCTCATACTTGCCTTCGCTTCTGAGGGCATTCTTACGGCGCTCTCAAGCAAAGGGACTCGTTCAAGCACTTGCTTGGCTAAATGCGGGTTGCGCTCCTGAGGAAGGATCAGAAGCGCCAGACGTCCATCATTCATGTCCAACTTGCCAAGCGGAATCAAGGAAGGTTCTCCAGAGTCGCGATACACTCCAAGGATTGTAGACAGATCATGCAGCATGGCTTGACGCTGCCCTAAGTTGGCTAAAGTAATCCGGCAGTTGCGGTTGCGGGGAGTTAGAATTAGACCCATTCCATATTTCGATATGATGGCCTGATTTTGTTCCAAGCCAACATTCATTATATAAATATCCCCCACATAGAGATCGGGTCCTTTCACTACCACCTCAGCAATTTCTACAGTTGCAGCGGTAGAGATCGATTTGCCTGATTTGAAAATCCGAGCGATCAGCATGGCGATCACCCCTGCGACAGCACCCCACATCCAACCGAATAGAATGGTGAACAAGGAAGACATGAAAGCTGAGAATATAACCATATAGTTTCTACCCTCAAACACCATCGCTGTTCCCTCAATATAGGTGCTGCCTCTCGGCACAAGCTCCATCTCATCAATTTTGCTTAGCGTATTCCGTTCCATGTTACGGACATCCCGGAATTGTTGGGCAGCAAGGGATAAGAAGGTAATGGCCGTATAATTTTTGTCGAAAAGGGAAGGAACGGCGACCGCTCCAAGACCAGCAGCGATGAAACCCAATGAAATATGAATGATTCGCCCATGCGGATATGTAGGGTATTGTCTATAATCGGTTTGAAGAAGTGATAGACGAGTGATCAGACCGAATAAGACTCCAATCACAATCCCCAATGTGTACCTTTCCGCATAGAGCGTTTGCATCATCCATTCACTCCTTTCTCTCGTCATTGTTTCCCGTATTTCGGCTAACCCAGCCTCTCAAAGTACTCGTCCCGAAAGACCATATCGTCTGTACACACAACGAAGCCAATCGAGCCGAGACCACGGCTGCCCACCACTGATCCTGGAACGATCTGTCGCCAAAAATATAGCTGTTTGAAGAAAGGTTTGGGTAAATAACAGCTGTGTACAAGGCTGCCCCAGCAAGCAGCGCAAAAGTTAGCACACCAATTGGATCATTGGCATTTCGGACGATTAGGATGGTAACTAACCCTAAGAAGGCGGCTGCAATAGATGGTGAATCGTACGGGAAAAACAACGGATCTGCTTGAGCGAAATAACAGAGCAAATAATACAAAGCTGCTAAAAAAAGTCCAACTGAAATAAAGTTAAGAACCGCTAGCCAAGTGCACTTCTTTACAGCCGCCCTCAACACAAGCCATGTCAGGGGAAGCACAATCAAACTAATCTCAATCGAAGCGGATCCTGGCAAAGGAACATGAGTTCGACTTAAAGCAATCCAACAGACAATGAAAGCTACTATACTGCGATCGGCTATCCCCGGCAAAAGCACCTCTTTCCAACCGCTCGCTAATAAAATTACAGTCAAACACATAAGGATCAAGCTTAAATAACCTGGATTCATTCTTCTTCACCTGCACATTTCCTGCTACGCCTAGTATTGCTGTTTCTAACCAGTTTTAGTCACCAAGGCGGAAGAAGAAATCGAAACGGCAACCCCCATTGGAAGTTGCCGTCGTAACATGAATCTTGCTTATTTAAATTTCTTCAACTTGTCACCGAACAGTTCACCGAGTGTTGTGCTCATGGACTGATTCGACATTGACACGTTATCATTCTGAATTTGCGGTACTTTCTCAGAACGTTTCTCTGGACGTGGAGCTTGGGCAGGAGCCTCTTCGGTTTCCTTAATGCTTAGGCTTACACGCTTCTCATCGGCATTGAATTCCAATACCTTCACTTGCACTTCTTGACCTTCCTTAAGCACCTCATGCGGAGTACCGATATGGCGGTGCGCGATTTGGGAGATGTGTACAAGTCCTTCTACACCTGGAGCGATTTCAACAAATGCTCCAAAAGCAACCAAACGTTTCACTGTACCTGTAACGATTTGGTTGGCTTCGAATTGTCCCGCAGCCGCTTGCCATGGACCTGGTTGAGCCGCGCGAATACTTAGGCTGATTCGATCATTGGCCGTATCCACCTTCAATACTTGGACAGTAACTTTGTCGCCTTCTTGGACAACTTCGGAAGGCTGCTGCACATGATGCCAAGCCATCTCGGAAATATGGACCAACCCGTCTATACCGCCGATATCGATAAATGCACCGAACTGTGTTAAACGCTGAACGGTTCCTTCAATTTGTTGACCTACAGAAAGGCCCGCCATAATCTGCTGCTTATTCACTTCGAATTCTTCATCCAGAACGTCTTTTTGAGATAGAACCACTTTGTTCTTCTCACGATCAATTTCTTTGACCTTCAATTTCAAAGTGCGCCCTTTGTAATCCGAGAAATCTTCAACGAAATGGCGCTCTACCATGGAAGCAGGAATAAAACCGCGCACCCCAACATCAACCACAAGCCCGCCTTTTACAACCTCAGCAACTTCTGCTTCCAAGATCTCTCCGCGATCAAGCTTAGCTTGCAACTCGTCCCATGCTTTCTCGCTATCAACAGCACGCTTAGAAAGAACCAAGCGCTCCTTATCATCATTCAGATCCATTACTTTCAACTCTACATCTTGTCCTACTTGGACTGCGGATGCTGCATTCTCTAACTGAATCGATGACAATTCCTTCACTGGAATAACGCCGTCATATTTATAACCGATATCGACAATCGCTTGATTGTCCTCAATCTTTACAATTTTACCTTTGACAACGTCACCCTTCTTAACAGATGCTACGTTTGCGAAATCAGGAGTCGTATTATCCTCAACTTCTTGCACCGCTCCAGGTTGTTGTACGTTTGTTTCTTCTGACATTGTAAGAACCTCCTCAACAGACAACCATCTGATTATCCATAGACATATTAGTTAGTATAATTCCAAGATACCATTTCCATACGCTTGAATCAATGTTCGATTCGTAACAAGTGTCGGTTTATATAGGTTTCACTTCACACTGTTCCTTGCAATCATACTGCGAATTTCTTCCATGATTCGCTCGGTTGCCTGTTCCAAAGACTCGGATGAAAGATTATCTTTGTATGCAGATAAATCAACAGGCGGCCCATAGTAAATATGCATTTTATGAAACCACTTATAAGAACCTACGATTGCCACAGGTATCACGGTTGCATTTGCTTTGAAAGCAAGGCTTGCCGCACCCTTTTTGCCCATCCCGCCCGAATTGCTGCGCGTTCCTTCCGGGAATATACCAAGCATGTTTTGGTCTTTTAACAATTGTGTGGCGCGGCGAATCGACTCTTTACTTACACCGCCGCGTTTCACTGGGAAAGCTCCAAATTGCGTGATTAACCAACCTAATACAGGTATGCGGAAAAGCTCTTCTTTGGCCATGTAATGAACCTTGCGCTTCAAGGGAGTTCCAACTAGAGGCGGATCCATGAGACTGATGTGATTCGAGCACAGCACAACCGCTCCGGAAGTCGGAATGTTCTCTTTACCATGGGCTTCCAGACGGAAAAATAGACTGAACAAAATTCGAAACAATTGCCTGAACAAAATATAAAGCATTGCACTACGCCCCTTTCCCAGCTGAGGCTCGCGAAATTTCTAGTATGCGCTCACATACTTGTTGAATGGTCAGTTCAGTTGCATCTAGCAGAATCGCATCTTTGGCCCTTCTTAAAGGTGATACTTCCCGCTCCTGGTCCATCCTGTCACGCTCAGATATTTCGTATTCCAATTGCTCGAGAGTCAATTCAGGCTGCTTATGCTTGATCTCTTCAAAACGACGCGCGGCTCTTTCCTTGACACTGGCGGTTAAGTATATTTTGACTTCCGCATTAGGAAGTACATGCGTTCCAATATCACGTCCATCCATCACTACACCCTTGGCTTGAGCCATTTGCTGTTGCATCTTTACGAGCAATTCACGTATGTCGGGTATTTGCGAGATAGCGGACACGTTCGCTGTAACTTGTGCGTTTCGAATCTCTTCCGTAACATCTTTGCCGTCAACCAATACAACTTGTCCGTTATCGCCTGGTAACAGCTCCAGCTTCATAGCGTTTGCCATCCGGACAATTTCGTCCGCCTGTTCTGCACCAAGACCTTTTGACAAGGACTTCCAGGTCACTGCTCTGTACATTGCACCTGTATCCACATACACGAAGCCAAGTTGTTGTGCAACAAACCGGGCAGCGGTACTCTTACCTGCGCTTGCAGGACCGTCAATGGCGATATTAAACTTGTCCAAACGATTACTCCTCCTTAATCATTTGTGAAACAAATGCACTTCATAAGCATAAACCTAGCATTTATGAAACAAATGCATTTCATAACTGTACTGCATAGCCAAGTTCCATACATCTAAAGGCATCAAAAAAGCAGGCAAGCCTGCTTTGAAATGATACCATGAAACCTTTTTTGTTGCAAAAGCTATCGGTTTGACTGAGAATCAAATGTTTGAACATAAGGTTCTCCTTCTAATCGCTCCACTTTAACAAACGATTTGCGAAAAAAGGGCCATTGAAGCATAACCTGGGAAAGCAATAGAATTATCAGAAACGTAACGATCAGGATGCGAATCACCCGCTCCCATCTGTTGGACCAACTGATGAAGAGCTGATCGTATTGGTCTGACTCCTTATCGGATTCATTCCAACCGTTCCATTCCGCTTTTACATTCATTTCGTCGATTCCGTCTTCTGTACCTGTTGCATTCGAGAATCTAGTGCTCATCGCTGTCGCTCACCTATCTGGAAGTTGTATCCATTAAGTTTGCCCATGCGCATGAAGCTCTATTCATCAACGTTTTCGGAAGTCGAGCTGCCTTTCAAAGCAATATCTAATGATTTTCTGACGTTCAACATCCTGTATTTCTGTGAAAGATAACATAACGATTTGTTTGCCTGTTTCCAATAATTTGGTCCGAACTACCTCGCCTTTGAAATTAGCGTGATCGACTTGGCCGCTCTTATAAGGTGTCAACAACCAGCAATTCAGAATGTCATGCTTGGCAAGAGGGATACGCCCGTCACAAAAAAATGAAATACCACCGCCGCCTACATCTTCTGTCGTGGCCAAAAACTGCATCTGTTCCGATAGTTTCACTGCTAATTCCAACTCACCTGGGACACGCAAGAAATTTCTTCGCTGTACCTGTGTGATCTGGCTCGGCTCAGGCGGCTTAACAAGCACAAGACGCAACACTTCTTCTTTGAATCCTAGAATTACGGTGTTGAAGTAATTCTTCACACCTCCTTCAGTCACGAAATACGCAGAAACTTGATCTCCCGCATACAATCTCTTCAGTTTGCCGGTTTTGGTATGAATGGGAACTTCCATCGAGATGTAATTAAGATTCACATCTGCGATTCTTGCTTTGTATTCTTGCTTGGCTTCATCCTCATCAATGGAGTTGACTTGCAGATAAAGCACACTATTCACTTTTGGAAGCACAGCTGGCCCACCCCTTGATATAATTGCTGAAACTCAATATTCCTGATTATACCACGTCCTTTTCACTTAAGAACAGTACAAATAAAAGAGGAACGGCATCTTCGCCGCTCCCCTTTCCTCTTCTTTATGAGCTTACATCTGCATCAGCCGCTTTAAGCCGTTCGACCTTCTCCTCATTGCCAGAATCCGCATTAAGGAAAATTCTGTAATCCGCTCCGTTTATCGATCCGGTGAATTGATAACACAGCACTTCCTTATCGATATCGTTCTTGATAAGCGCCATCTTTTCGTCTGTCACTTGCAACGATGGATTCAATGATTTTTTGGACTGCTCGATCGTCATCGCCGGGGTCTTCAGTTCCCTGTTCTTATGCTCAAACAAATAGTCGGATGCTTGAAGTCCCGTTATCTCACCATTATCAAGCGCGACCATGACGGATACCTTCTCCGGATAGTAAATAATATTGTCATGCTGACCGGCAAAAGTCAGACTGGCTACGTTCTGATACTCATCGTAACTGATCGGAACCATCGATTTGTATTCATTCGCTTCTAGAAACTGCTGAGCGACTTCCCTTGTTTTGTTGATGTCGATATTTTTCTCATTGATTGTCCTTGGGTTCATGAACCATATCATAGCTCCGCCCTTTTTGGTGTAATCAATGGAAACATCCTCTTGGGTGTCAGGCTTTTTCGCCGTCACGCTAAAGGAACTATACTCGTTGCCATTCCCGTTCTCAACCACTTGAATCGTAGCCGGGTCAGAAATCCCTAGAAACTTGGCAGCCTTTTGCTTGATCTCGTCTACGGATACATCAGCACCTGCTAGCGCCTGATATGAACGCTTCTCGAATATTCCGACCATTGAAGGTCCCCAGTTCAGATCCTCATACTCACTAACTTTTTTATCCACTGTCTGGAAGCCGTCTATGATTGTATTATCCAGCTGCTTCTCTTCCGAGGCTAGTGCTACTTCAACGTCCATCCACCTTAGATTGTTGGCGATAACCTTGGACTGTACATCTCTCAGCTCAGTTGAGATTTCTTTGGAACGCTCAAACAAAGCATTCATCGATTGCATTTCCTCTGGAGTCATCGGCTCCTTAGTCAAATCCCTCACAGAAACCCTATAAGAGAAGCTGGCAATATTGCTTAGAAATTCTTCCGTCTTGTTAAAGGGCAACAAGGTAAGTGGAAGCTGATTTATCTCATTGCGGGCTTCACTTGTTAGCCTCCATACGTTGACCAGACCTTTTCGCTGGGAAGCATGAGAGGTGGAATTAATCGCAAGCGCACTCCCTAGTTCATTCTGCAGTTGGTCCACATGGTAAGACAAGTCATGAAATGCGCGTTGATACTGGTTTTCAGCTTTCAACAATATTGAATTTTTCTCCTGATTCACTTGATAACCCCATAACACTGCTCCCGCTAACAATAATGTCACGACCGGGAACATGATGCTGCTAAGTCTTCTGTACATCCCTTTCGCCCCTTTCATCCACCAAAACTGATAATAGTTTTCGCTTAGGGCAGGATGATTATACATTTTATTTACTCGGTGGTTTACAACAAAAAGAAGATTCTCCATAAGGGAGAATCCTCTACGCTTCCAAATCCATTTCGAAATCATCCTGGTTGTTGCACAAACACATTTTGAAACCCGTCTCAATCTTGTCTTTCTCACGTCTGCCGCGCAGTATGAACTTTTCCCCGCATTGCCTGCATCTGATTCTTACCTTGATTCGATCACTTACAACCATGGGCTCCCCCCAATTAAGGAATATATACCCATTATGGACGAATTATTCAGCTTTTAATCTCTTCTTCCCGTCGCACAAGACGAAATGGCGACCTGGCGTTAGCCCGTTGAACCTTCGATAAGCTGCGCAACCATAAGTACACCATAAGTGGAACCATGAACCAAATCCAATTGTTCGTCACTTGCAGCAAAATAAAATCAAACAATCCGTGCCAGAACACAGGAACCAGCAAAGAGAATAACAAAAGCTTATTCTTCTCGGAAGGAGTCCCGAACTTGGCCTTGCCCATATAGTAACCCATCATGACCCCAAACAAAGCATGTCCGGAAACGGGCAATAGAGCGCGGAACATTAACGCAGACAAAGAGAAATGATTGAACAGAGCATAAATAACATTTTCCAGGGTAGCAAACCCCATAGAAATACTTACGGCATATACGATACCATCGTAAGGCTCATCAAAGGCGGTATGCTTCAGCATAGCAAAATACAGAACGAACCATTTGACAAACTCTTCAACAAAACCTGTTATCCCAAATGCAAACAGCAGGTTATTCTCGCCTAATCCAAGCACTAAAGCCCTCTGCACTACCATTGTAGGAAACACGATAAGAATGCCATATAAGAACACGCGTGCTACCATAGAGATTGGCTCTGCGTCGTATAAGTCCTTCAGATAGAAATAGACCAATAGCGCTATTCCAGGCGCAATTGCTGCGGTAATTATCGACCACCACTCCATAGTCGGTTCCCTCCTTTTGGTGCAGGATGAATAAATACAATCACGAAGACATACGAAAAGCACCCTCAAAAACGAATTGTTTTTGGAGATGCTAGATCAGATCAAGCCATTGGTTATAGACATCATGATTTGAAATGCTCGCACAATACTCGAATCGCGGACTCTTGAATAATGGATTTGCCGTATTCCATAAGAACAGCAGATGTAACTGAGGTGGCTTCCCCAAATTCCGAAAGAATAGCAATCAAGGCATGGAACTTCGTTTCTTCCAATTCTGACGGATCTATGTGTAAAATCCATCTATTCTTATAGGAATATAAGCTTCCGATATCTAAACCTATTCCAGAAATTACCTTGGCAGCACGCAACAAATGCTCGAAGTCTTGAAAGGCGAAGGTAACTATATCGCTTTGTTCCAACGTTACTTCCATTTCATACACATCATCGGCTTCTTCCTCATCCAGAACTTCGCCGTCTGCTCCGACATGCACCTTCCCGCGTGTTACAATTACGACCATTCCTTGCGCTGGCAATGCAAACACCTCAACAGCAAGAGGTCCAGTTGCGTCGAATCCAAGCTCGGTATAGGCTTGTTCCATCATTTCGCTGAATAATTCATGCACTTTGGGAATTTCTCGCCACATATCTTCCTTCTGAATGCCGCGTTCCTTCAGGTCGTCAAATGTAAGGAAAATCCTTATCTTATCCACGCTCAATCGTTCGATCTTCATGACAGGACCTCCCTTTCCATATCTGATATTAACAGATTATGAATTCTTAGAAAGAATGGTGAACGAATGATCAGGCTTGTATAAGTTATGTTATCATTTTTTTATACTCAATGCACGAAAAAAAGTTCCGGCATAATAAAGTCAGATCATATTTATGTAGGAGCAGCTTAAGAAATGAGTAGTTGCAAAAAAAATCCGGTTCTCTCTGTAAGAGAAGTCGGATTCTTCATAGCGATCATTTTATTGAGTTATGACTGGTGCCTCTTTATGCGACGAGCTATGCTGGCTGTGGATAATTTCATCAACATGGCGTTTAAGTTCCGGGTCTTTGTTCACAATCTCTTCGACCTTGTTAAGACCAAACATTGAGTCATTCTGGGTGTGACTTGTAACTTTGGAAGCTGCTTTATCTGCATGCCGGTCCATTTTGCTTCCTCTGTTCATCATCCGATTCATCATATTACCTGTTTGAGTTGATACCGCCGACATCGCTGCTTGCTTTCCTCTGCGATTCCAGTATATAACGGCACCCGCCCCAATGAGCCCACCAAACAAGAGTGTGCCTATTCTCATATTGAACTCCTCCATTCTCTAAGGGTTTCGAATCATCTTATATTGTTCACTCTCTACTGCATGTCCATGCCTGAAAAAAACAGGAAATGACAAGCAGACATAAACAGCTGCATCATATGACTCAAGATTGGGTAAGAAATAGAGTATGCAAGATGCATGAACTTCAAATCCAAACCCATCAGGAGAGAGCCTAATGAAATGCTGTAAAAAATGGATGATAACCATCGGGACGTTCAGTATTGCCGCTTGTCTTACCGTAGCTTGCTCCATATCCTACAAGCCCGTTGGCGGTACAATAGTGCCGTCTAACACACCAAAGAACATAATTGCCTCACCCGAACATCCCGTCGTATCTCCTCCTGCTTCTGAGCCTGAAACACCAACACCTTCTCCACTCCCATCAATCAAATATAGAATAAACAAAAATTATGACGTAGTCCCCATTGATCCGAATGAAAACGATAAAGTAGTATTACTTACATTCGATGATGGTCCGAAGGATTTGAAGCTTAACCAACAGCTCTTAGCTGCACTGGAGAAGCACCATGCTAAAGCGATCTTTTTCGTCAATGGGTTTCGAGTGCAGCAGAATCCGGAATTATTGAAATTGATCCACAGCAAAGGTCAAGTTATCGGCAATCACTCATGGGATCATATCGACCTGAAGTTGGAAAAGCCCGAGAAGATTGCAAAGCAAATTAAAGATGTGCAGGTAATTGTCAAAGAGACTATCGGAGAAGCGCCCCGGTTTTTCCGGCCTCCTTTTGGTTCTGGAGGAGATGAGGTTAAAAGCCAAGCAGCTGAACAAAAATTGTTGTATATGACATGGTCCAACGGCTCAGAGGATTGGTTAGAGAAATATCAAAAACCAGAGGCTGTAATTAAGCGCGTTCTCGAACAACTCCATTATGGCAGCAACATTCTGATGCATGAATTACCCTGGACAGCCGAAGCACTCGACGATCTGCTTACTCAGCTTGAACAAAAAGGGTATTCATTTGTTGATCCCCTATCTATCCAGGTTGAATAACAAATAAACCGTTCAGAGCCACTACCGGTCTGGACGGTTTTCATTTCATTTACTATGGTTCTATGATATATACTTTGTACCAGAATACCATGCCGGCAATTAATATACACAGCAACAGTACCAGGCTGAAATGAAACCATCGGCTCCACTTTGAAGGATCATTAGGGTGAATGACCTTTCGCGGCGGTAGATGCCGTTCATCTTTCATCATAGGATCTGGACGCTCCATCGAGCCCAACACAGTATGTTTGACGTCCCCTCGCATCATGCTTTCCTCCCGTATCGAATAATACACCCCATTACAAAATCTATCATAAAGTGGGCAAGTATCGGTGTCCATAGTGTATTAGTCTGAATATATATCCAACCCAGGCCATAACTGATACTAAATACAAGCCCTGTCATAAGCCAGTGACGCAAATAACGAATGTGAATGGCAGCGAATAAAATACTTGTCCAATAAGGACCGAATGCATGCTGGATCGCTCCCCGGAACAATACTTCTTCACAAATCGCAACCACTGCAGACAACACGGCGATATGCCAAAGCGGTCTGTTCGCGAACAGCATCTGATTAATTCCGCCATCATCGGTTAATTCCTCAGGCACTACACGTGACACAAGCAGATCAACGATAAGCACTATAGCAGTAAAACCGAGTCCCCACCATATATAAGAATACCCTTGCGGCAAAACGAACAAATGAAATGGATTTCTGGACTGAAATAATAGGATCAAAATGCCGACAATAAGGGTAAGGGCTTGCGTAATGTATAAGTTGAGCAGTAACAGTCGATCTGTCAGCTCGGAAGGCTGAACCATTCGGAACTTAATATTCTTGAAATTTATTTTTTTCATGCATCTCCTGGTTTCCACGGTTCACATTTCAGCAATTATCCCCTATACTAGTTTACGACACTGGACAAGGAGCTAAATAATGGAAAAGCGACTCAACCGCGCGGATTATTTGTTTTCATTAGTTATTGTTTTTATGTTGGTCTGCATAGCTGGAGCGTTTTTCTATGGGGTCAAGATCGGTAGAGAGAAATCAGATGCCAAATATGCTGTCATTATGAAAAACCAGGAAGAAGCTGCTCGGAAACCCGGAGCTTACGATCAGCAACATCTGGTATCCTTCTATCATAGCATTCTCTCGCCATATAGGGAATTTCAACTGAAATGGTTCGAGCAATTGAAGCAATTGGACCAAGGCGCTGCATCGATCGATCCGGCTGATGTGATGAAAGATTTGAGCCGATTGGCCTTGCAGAAAGTCGCAGACGCTTCGGTTATTGCGATGCCAGTAACCTCTCCACTATTAGTTGAAGCTCAACAAAATTATATGAAGAGCTTACAATTGTTCGCGGACACCCTTAAGAAGTATCAGAGCTCCGCCAATGGAATGCACGTAAGCGTGCTGTTGACCGAGTTGGACAAAGACGCTTTTCTGACAGAGGCCAAACGATTCTCCCTGCAAGGGCAGCAGCAATATTATGCAGCCATGACCAAATGGAACGAAACCATTGACCAACAGATCAGGGGGCTTCCGCTGCTAAGCAAATCGCCTATCACGGTGACCGAGTGGTCCCAGATGAGCCTAATTGTCAAGAACAATGCGGCTGCTAATATCGTGTTGAATGGAAAGTGGTTCACAGCTGTATATCCGCAAGACATTACAGTTAGAATTGAAGAGATTATTGCTTCAGGTCAAGCCAAAAAGATGAACCTTAACGACATACCGGCTATAGTCGATACCTTGATCGGGACCAGTGCAATCCGCCAAGGCGACTTCATTCAGCGGAAGCAAAAATACTTCGCAAACGAAACGTTGCCGCAGCTCCCCTTCTTTTCCCAGCAATAATCAACTGCTATACAGTCTGCACAGGCTTCGGCTTGTTCAGACTGTTGTTCGTTAGCAGACTCATCAATCGTAGGCAAAACCGCGCAACTCAGCGACAGCAGCCATCCCGCCTGATACATTAATCACCTTATCAAAGCCTTGCTCCGCCAAGTAATGACTAACTGTCTCGCTTCGAACTCCATGCGCGCAAATAATATATAACGGAGTATCTTGAGGAAGCTCCTCCAGCTTATAGGGGATCGTATTCATAGGAATTAACTGGCTCTGCTCCAAGTGATAATAATCCCATTCATAGCTTTCTCGGACATCAATAATGACTCCATCTGCCTCCGACCAATCGACCAGCTTCTCTGCGAACGTCTTAGGATGAATATACGTATAACTCATTGGGAAAGTTTCTCCTTTAATAAAAACTTAAGATTTGTCTTTACTTAGAACAATAACCAAAATAATTAGCATGTTCAAGATCAACTTCTAACCCTGCCCAGGTGCTAAACCTTCCTTATCCACAATTGTGTCTATAATTTGACTCTTTATAGGAAGGCATCGTTTTCATTGTCATTAATGTGTCTTTAAATGATTGACACCCCTTAAGACTCATGTTAAATTAGGAAACAAGCAAACAAACATTGTAATTGGCATCGACGGAGAATCGTCTAATCCCTTGCTTTCAGAAAACCGGTGGTTGCTGCGAACCGGCAAGCAAACTTAGATCGTTCCACTCCCGAGCTACACGTGAACCCCATTGTTCGATGAATGGATTAAACGTAGTCGGTCTGAGACCGTTACCTCTCCTGGTCATATTATGACCAATAAGGCTGTATACGCAAGTATTCGGCAAAATTAGGGTGGCACCGCGATCACAAACTCTCGTCCCTTCTACACGTCATAGCGTCGTGTAGAGTTCGAGAGTTTTTTTGTTATAGATTCGCTTATTTGAACCATGCTATACACTATAAGGGAGGCTCTTACCATGTACAAAGTATTAGTATCTGATCCAATCAGCGATCTCGGACTTCAGCAATTGACCGATGCGCAAGACATCATTGTCGACAAGCAAACGAACTTATCAGAGGATGAGCTTGTCGCCATCATTGCCAATTATGATGGCCTGTTAGTCCGCAGTCAGACGAAGGTAACGAAACGAATCATGGAAGCTGGCACTAACTTGAAAGTAATCGGACGCGCTGGTGTAGGTGTAGACAATATCGATCTTGAAGCTGCGACCACTTGCGGAATTGTAGTTATTAATGCTCCTGACGGGAACACGATCACAACCTGTGAGCACACATTTGCAATGATGATGGCACTAGCTCGCCATATCCCGCAAGCCTATCGCAAAACTGTGGACGGCACATGGGATCGCAAATCCTTCGTCGGCGTTGAGTTGCGCAATAAGACACTAGGCGTTCTTGGACTTGGGCGAATTGGCACAGAGGTAGCCAAACGTGCGATAGCTTTCGGAATGACTATTCTTGGCTACGATCCATTCATGAGTGAAGACCGGGCAACAAAGATGGGAATCAAGCTTGCCAGCGTCGATGAGATCATCCGCAATGCGGATTTCATGACCGTGCACACCCCGCTAACACCCGAAACACGCCATATGATCTCCAAAGCGCAGTTTGAAGTGATGAAACGCGGCATGCGTATTGTGAACTGTGCACGCGGCGGGATTATCGATGAGTTGGCGCTTGTGGAAGCCATTGATGAAGGCATCGTAGCAGGAGCAGCCTTTGACGTATTCGAAGAAGAGCCGCCAAGAGCGGATCATCCTTTCTTGAAGCATCCCAAGATTGTAGTAACACCGCATCTGGGCGCTTCTACAATCGAAGCACAAGAGAACGTCGCTATTGACGTCTCTGAGCAAGTGTTGAACATTTTGCGTGATAATCCGTTTAAGAATGCCGTCAATATGCCTCCAGTACCAGCAGAAGTATTGAACAAGATTCAACCTTACTTCAGCCTGTGCGAGAAGCTGGGTAACTCCCTTGCTCAGATAACGGAAGGTGCTGTTCAGGAAATCAAGATCAACTATTCCGGTGATCTCGCGGAATTCGACACGAACCCTCTGACTCGGTATGTGTTGAAGGGTGTGCTTTCCCATCATTTGGGTAAGGAGCAAGTAAACATCGTCAATGCTACTCACCTTGCTAAGCAACGGGATGTGAATGTGGTGATCGAGAAATCCACCTCTTCACAAACATTTACTAATCTGGTTACGATCACTCTCAAGACGAAACAAGAGGAAAGATGGCTGTCCGGTACTCTTTTGGCTGGTTTCGGCGAACGAATCGTTCGTTTCGGTCCATATCCGGTTGACATCGCTCCTGTAGGGAACATTCTACTCATCTCGCACTATGACAAGCCAGGTATTATCGGTAAGGTAGGTACTCTGCTTGGCAATAACGATGTCAATATTGCAACAATGCAGGTGGGGCGTACAGATATTGGCGGATCAGCTGTTATGCTGTTAACCGTCGATAAGCAAACTCCGAAGCACGTCCTGGATGAGCTTGCCAAGCTCCCTGAACTCAAACGTGTTCGAGAAATCCTGCTATAATGTTTCACGATTAACAAGATTTGTCACGTTTTCTCAACATAAAAAGGATTTTTCCGATATGCTCTTCGGAAAAATCCTTTTGTTTTATGCGGAATGATTAGGAATCGTGATGGAAAATGTCGTTCCGTGGCCAACTTCACTCTCCGCTGCAATCATCCCTTGATGCGCTTCTACGATATTTTTGACAATCGCAAGGCCAAGACCTGTCCCGCCAGAGCCTGAGCTGCCCCTCGTCCTTGCTTTGTCCGCTTTGTAGAATCGTTCGAAAATATAAGGCAAGTCTTCCTTAGGGATTCCTTGTCCTTGATCACTTACTTGCATTTTTACGGATGGGATATTGTTTAAGATCAAGGCTTTCACATTAATAGCAATAGTTCCTCCAGGTGAAGAATGGCGGATCGCGTTATCGAGCAGATTCGTCAACACTTGCTCCAATCGATCCTCATCTGCATTGGCAAGGTTGATCTGCTCCGGCTCGAAAGAAACTTGTAGGCTAAGGTCTCTCTCTCTGCACAAGGCCAGAAATTTACGTTGTACCCTGGCTACCAATGCATTCATCTCTACCGGGCCAAAGTGCATCTCCAAGTGCCCTGCTTCCATACGGGCTAAATCCAGCAAGTCTTGAACAAGTCTACCCATACGCAGCGACTCATCGTGTATGACTTGCGCTACATCATGGCGCTCTTCGGGTGTGGAAACAATGTCATCCAATAGAGCCTCACTGTAACCCTGGAGCATGGACAGAGGTGTTCTCAGCTCATGTGAGACATTTGCCACAAAGTCCTTCCGCAGCTTATCCAGTCGGAACTCCTCGGAAACATCTCTCATCACGGCAACCGTTCCTCTAAGGCTCTCTCCTGAGTATAGGGGGGCCATAACTACAGAATATACACTGTTGCGAACATGAATCGTTGAGGTCATCTCAACACTATCCTGAACGACGGACTCGAAGAGTTGCTGTAGAGGAACCGGTATCGGCCGATGCTCGGTTTGTAACGACTCCGGTTCCGACCACTCCAGATCTTGCCACTCTCTCACCAATCGCTCGCCTTGAGGATTAGTCAAGATGACCGTTCCGTTCGCATCCAATGTAATAACCGCATCCGTCATACTTCGCAGCACACTGGACAGATGCTCTTTCTCATGATTCAATGCATGGATCGTCTCATCCAATCTGCCTGCCATGTGATTAAAGGTCTGTGCTAATTCTCCGATCTCATCACTCGAGGACACTGGAACTCTTGTCTTATACTCCCCCATGGTGATGAAATCTGCTGCCTTTTTCATCTGCAGCAAGGGTTGAGTGATCTTGGTAGATAAGAAAAAAGCGAATAAGGTCGTCAGCAAGAATCCAATTACCCCTGCGATAATAAACAAGTTGCGGAAATAAGCCTGCGTATAGCTTAAAGACATTTGCGTTTGATACATCATGACTATACCGCCGGGTCCCACAGTTCCATCACTGGGTTGAGGTACCGCAACCGCAAGGAATCGTTTGCCGCTCTGAGGATCAATAAATATCCTTTTTTCTGTACCGCCCTTAATCACATTATCCAGCTGATCTTGCATGAATATATCGACCGCTTTGAATTTGGGCAAGGTTGCCGAGACAGGAGCTGAGAAGCTCTCCCCCAATTTGGCGTCCAAAACAACCAGAGCCGCGTCCTGGGCTGCAAGCAGCTCATTCACGGCACTCATGTAACTCGTATCTTCCCTGTGTTTCTTGAGATCCTGAGCTACCTTGGAAGCCAGCTTCTGCATGCTGACTTCCTGATCCTTGGAATTGGCGAAGTTCGTATTCAAAAACTGACCCATGAAAACACCGTTAATCAGAAGAACAACGGCTACAAGAATAATAATCGTCATCCATAGCTTTCCTACAACACTTCTCCACAGTTTCACGTTATTTCGGCACCTCGAGCTTATAGCCTACTCCCCATACGGTCGTAATCATCGAAGCCGCATCTGCAGACACTTTGTTAAGCTTCTCTCGAAGACGCTTTACATGAGTATCTACCGTTCGCAAATCGCCGAAAAACTCGTAGTTCCAAACATCCTTCAACAGATCTTCTCTGGAGAAAACTTTATCAGGAGACGAGGCCAAATAGTGCAACAGTTCATACTCTTTAGGGGTAAGGGCGACCTCTTGCCCGCCTGCTGATACGCGATGGGCGTCATGCTCAATCAATAAATTGGAGAACACTATATTATTGCTGGTATTAATCGTATCTTTAGCCAAATAAGCAGTTACAGATGAACGGCGCAGGATCGCTTTAACCCGATAGATTACCTCTCTCGGGCTGAATGGCTTGACTACATAATCATCGGCACCAACCTCGAAGCCTTGCACCCGATTGGTCTCTTCGCCTTTGGCAGTCAACATGATGACAGGTGTTGCCTTCACTTGCCGCAGTCGCGAGCACACCTCAATCCCGTCAATGCCCGGAAGCATGAGATCAAGCAGTATGAGATCATATTCGTTATCCAATGCTTTGCTGAGCGCCGTCTCTCCATCTTCAGCTTACTGAATGGTGAATCCTTCTTTCTCCAGATACATCCTTAGCAAACGGCGGATGCGTTCTTCATCATCGACGATCAATATGCTTGATTTTCTATCCATCATCTAATGTTCATCCTTTCTTATACGCCTGCATATGAGTGAAGACCGGCAATAATCAAATTTACCCCTATCAGGGTGAACATAACCACGATAAACCCGATTACAGACATCCATGCTGATTTCGGTCCTTGCCAACCCCGAGATAGTCTGAAGTGCAGATATGCCGTATAGAACAGCCATGTAATTAGCGCCCAGACTTCCTTAGGATCCCAACCCCAGAACCTTCCCCAGGCTTCAGAGGCCCAGATCATGGCGAATATAAGTGCTCCCAGGGTAAAGATCGGAAAGCCTATCGCGATGGCTCGGTAACTGATTTCATCCAAATCTTCCGCGTCCATTCCATGCATGGCAGGCTGTATGGCAGCACCGATTGGTTTGCGCAATACTAATCTCGCTAAGCCGTATAATACGATTCCGATTACAAATGCCCATATTACCGTGTTCAGCTTGCGTCCTGCATTAACGCCATGCATCCATGACGGCGCCTCGAACAACGGCTGATTGATTCCTAAGAAGGAATCCATACTCTCCACTGTGCTGTTATAAGGCTGGACGATCGGAGGCAGTACATAATCTACGGTTTCTTTTGAAGTAACCTCCGCACCGGTCTGATCTATTTTCACCGTCTCCTGCAAAAATTTGGCTTCATACCCTATACCGCGGAATGCGAAGACCGATAGGATAAACGAAATAATCAGAATCACTACAAAAATGGTAAGCTCTACACCGCGAACCGCTCGTTTACCTTTAGGACTGGTATCCTTAAAGTTAATAACATGGATCAGATACATTAGTCCTGCCGCGAAACCAACTGCAAAAAATGCTTCTCCAGCCGCTGCTGTTGTCACATGAATTTTGAGCCAGTAGCTCTGCAGTGCTGGAATTAACGGCGTAATCTCATGCGGGAAAACCGACGCATAAGCCAGGATGATGACGCCGACCGGAGTCGTGAAAAGTCCTAGAACCGGCTTCCGGTAGATCAGGTAAATGATAATGAAAGCTACCATGGTCATCATGGCCAGGAACGTCATAAACTCGAACATGTTACTTGTCGGGATCCGTCCTGCCGCCCCCCAACGGGTGAAGAAGAACAACAAATGACTCACAAGTCCTAGTACAGCTATGCCAAAACCGAATCTGCTCCACAATCTAACATGCTCTTCAGGTTCACGCGCGCTGAATTTCTTGCCTGTAATGGAAACGGCAAACAATCCGAACGACAAACAATAGAAAATAAACGCAAACAACAAGAACACACTGCTGATTGACTCTAAACTCACGTTCTCACCTCATTCGCAAGCTGCTTCGGATCTACTTGAAGGTTTACAACTCGCAAGGCGGAGGCTACCTCGTTCCGAAGACCATACCAGTTTTTATTCGTATGTGCTCCCAGCGTTAGCACATTGCCATTATCGATGCGAATCCATATTCGACGGTGCTGCCAATACAGGCCCATAATAACACCAATCATAAAGATTGCTGAGCCTACCCAAATATAAGGCAGTGCCCGGTCGATTCGGATGTTGAGAAAGCTTGTATAATTCGCTATCTCCACATCCTGCATGGAGTTAGCGGATATCTCCCAATTCTGGGCAATCGATCCGTTAATATCGTCTTGACGGAAATTCACCTTGTCTACTTCCCGAGGAAAGTAAATATAACCCGTGCCTTCTGCAGGAAGATTAGGCCCTGTTATGTTGAAGACGAATGCGGGTGCATTCGGTTCGTTGGACTTGGTCATAGGCTGTCCTTTGTCACTCATTGTAAAATCCGGAAAGTATCCTTTTAGAGCGAGCTTGTATGGTCCTGCTTCATAGCTCTGCGCCGGGTTTTTCATTTTGATGTTGATAGGCCCGAATTGTTCCCCAGTCTTCTTGTTCTTAAGACTCGGCGAGACGGAAATCAACTGTGGCGTTTCGGAGAAATCAAATTGATAGGCCAACAAGCCTTTATAATTCAGAGGTTTGTTCACAATGATGTCGTGAGTTGCCACCTGCCTCAGCTCAGGCTCTTTGGTTGGATCTCCGCAATCCTTCAAACACTCGTAGAGTACGGCTTTGGTTTCATAGGTTTTGGGTACGGATTTATTCTGTTCACGGAACTTATCCGTCATCTCGTTCTCGTCATAGTAGACGACTGTAAATTGTTCATTCTTCAAGTAATAGCGAGTTTCAGGAATTTGTACTGGGGTGCCCTCGAGAAAACCCATATAATGATCCAGACTCCACCCCGGGATCCCTCTCGCAACAACAGCTAACAAGAAGATAATAAGACCGATATGGTTGATATAGGGTCCCCAGCGACTGAATCGATGTTTCTCTGCAAGAAGCGCTGTCCCGTCCGTATGAACTTTGTATCGTTTCTTACGCAATTGTGCAGCAGCATTCTGCACCCATTCTTCAGCAGGCTGATTACTATCGCTCTGTGCAAAGGGTAACTCTGTTGAGTATGTAACCTTTTGCCGCTTGATGAACTGCAGATGCTTGCGAATTTGTTGTCTGCTTAACGCACGATACAAGGGAAGAACCCGGTCCAGACTGCATACTACAAGGGAAGTTCCGATCATAACTAACAGGGTAATGAACCACCAGGAGCCATAGGTGTCAGACAATCCGAGTTTGTAATAGATTTGTCCCAAAGTGCCGTAAGTTTCTTTATAATAAACCGCAGGGTCCATATTCAGAAACGTGTTCTCCTGAGGATAAATCGTACCTAATGCAGCTCCAGCCAATGTAGCTAAGATCAAGTAAATCGCTATCTTAACGGAAGAGAAAAAGTTCCATACCCGATCGATCCATGATGGATTACTTCTTTGGGAACGACGCGCGACCCCGTCATAACGCATTTCAAGCAGTTCTTCACTGTTCAGATCTTGCTCGTTCACTGGCTTTCCGCAAGCTTCGCAGAGCAGGGTCCCGACATGATTCTGATGTCCGCACTCACATTTTGTGTTCGAAATCACCCGTCACTGCCCCCTTTCACTGTTTCAGCATGGCGGTTAAGGTTTGATCAATAAAAGTTTCATCCATCTCTCCGATACTAATCTTCACAATTTTGCCGCTTTCATTAATGAAAAACGTGGTGGGGTAACTGACTACATGATACCTGTTTCTCATACGAAACTCTTTATCAATCAGAATCGGGAACGTCAGTTTATATTGATTGACGAAGGTCTGCACAGTAACCGGGCTTTCGTCCAAATTCAGACCCAATACCACTACTCCACGGTCTTTCCATTTCTCATATTGATTTTGGATAGCCGGCATCTCCTTATAACAAGGCTCGCACCAGGTTGCCCAGAAATTAACGACGACGACTTTACCCTTGTAATCGGATAATTCCTGTACTTTGCCGTCCAATCCCGTTAATTTAAAAGCAGGAGCTGTACTGCCTTCCTTAGGAATCGATTCCTCAGAAAATAAGCTGCTCCCGATTGTATATCCGCCAATCAATAAAACGGCGACAAATATGATGATTTGGATTCTTCTTCTATATTTGCCCAACATCCATCACCTTCAAACTATAATTGTTATTGCATTGTCTTCATTATAACGAAATTTTGAAGCGCTACTCCGGCTTAGTTTGTATTTTTTGTGACTCCAGAACACTGGAATAAAGCTCTTTCACCTGCGCTGGTGTAAGCTTCTGTGTCTTGCCGCGAGGCAAACCGGATAGGAGCAGGCTGCCGAACTGAACCCGCTTCAAGCGATTGACCGGATAATGGATCGCATCAAACATTCTGCGCACTTGGCGATTACGTCCCTCATAGATCGTTATGGCAATAATCGACTCATTTTTCTCCGGGTTAACATCGTGGTATTCAACCTCGGCCGGAGCCGTCATTCCATCATCCAACATAACCCCGCTCTTCAGCTTTTCAATCAGGGAACCGTGCGGAACGCCTTTTACAGTAGCATGGTAGGTCTTCGGCACGTGATGCTTCGGGTGGGTGAGCAGATTGGCGAGTTCTCCGTCATTTGTCAGAAGAAGAAGGCCTTCGCTCTCATAATCAAGTCGACCGACTGGATACACGCGTTCCTTGATATCCTTAATATAATCAGACACGGTCTGACGACCTTCAGGATCAGTGATGCTCGTGATTACGCCCTTCGGCTTATTCATCGTATAGTAAACAAGCGTTTGGGACTTAATAGGTTGCCCGTCCACGGTAATGACATCCGTTAGAGGATCAACCTTGGCCCCTAACGTAGTGACCGTCTCATCATTAACCTGCACTCGGCCTGCTTCTATGTACTCTTCGCATTTCCGTCTGGAAGCGACGCCGGCATGGGCCAGCACTTTTTGCAATCTTTCCATCTCGATTCATCTCCAAGTTTTTCATAATCTCGTCTTTATATTACCTATCCTAGGTAGAAAGTACAAGTTGGGTGATGTTCGCCAGTGATTAAGTGCCAACAAAAAACGACAACCCTGCACCACACGATCGGTGGTACTAGATTGTCGTTAGTTATTTGTTTACTTGTTTGGTTCGCCATTTATTGAACTCCAGAAACTCCAAGAACTGCTCCTTGGTTACGCCTGAATCCATGGCTTCGCGAACCAGCATGGACCATTCAGGGTCTAATTCAAGTTCCGGTACTGGCTGTGGCTGAAAGAACGTTTCGATAGGCACGCCAAGTACAGCAGAAATTTTTTCGAGAAAGTGAATAGATGGATTCGATTGAATATCACGTTCAATACTGCTCAGATATGATTTGGCAACTCCCGCTTTCTCAGAAAGCTCATTTAAAGAAAATCCTTTCTCGCAGCGCAATTGTTTTACACGTTCCCCTATCTTCATAAATCCCCCTAGGTGAATGCTCATAATATTATGTCTAATTTACATTTTATCAAAAATTAATATATTTGTGGGGAAATTTATGAAATAACAGGATAAAAACCTTTTTCCGAGTTGCGGAAAAAGGAGGGCGGGGATTTTACAGATATCGGAAAAATCTGATAGCCTAGCCAATACTATCTTTATTATCTGTAGTTTCAGAATTACTAGATTCTTTAAGAAAATGCCTAACATCCTCTAAGGGAATACCCATTATTTGAGCGGTAGCGATCAAGTCAATCCATTCCATATCCAATTCCAGATTCATCATGGTCTTTCTAGTGTTCACGCTTTGGTGCACCTCCGATATCTTTTTCAGCGACAATGGGTTTTGCCGGCCTAATGTTCTTGAAAATAAATAGCGGTGTTACAGCTTTCGCGTGAGCTTGTTCAATTATGGGGGTAATCTGTAAGTACGGAAAAGATTGACAAAAAACCTGACCGAAAGTTCATCGGTCAGGTGCTTGTTGGTTCAGTCAAATCCCTTATTGCTGCCCTACCCATTGCTCCATCCACCACTGGCGATCTGGTCCATAATCGTAACCATTTCGTGGGTCCGGACCCTGAAGGATAAAGGAACTCCACCAGAAAATACCCGCTCCATGCACACCGTTCGGATTTAGCAATGGGGTTGCCGTACGGTCGAGAACCAGTTGCTCTCTAGCCAATTGGAGTCCTTGGGCGGCATTGGATATATTCTCGATGTCGGGGTCGTGATACACCGTGCCGTCTTCCGCCACTTTCTTCTCATACGCTGGCATAGTCGGATTGAGCATTGTATCCGGGTGGCTGCTTTTCGCGATAGCATGCGCATATCGAACAATGGTCGATTTCCAGAGTTGCTGATAAGATTCCGGAGAAACGATCGGGGAACCCCAGCCCATTTGATCATACATCATGGGGTTCAGCATATTGAAAATACCGGCCATTTCGCTAATGTACGCGTCCGACCATACTGCTTGGTCCGCCGGGGACGCGATCGAATAGATGGCATTATCGTTCAGCGTGGTCCGAACCGATTTCGCCGTTGCCAGAAGAACCTGATCATTCGGCAAAAATCCTTCGATATCGAGCTGAATGCCATCTGCTTTATATAAAATCCCATCATACATAAGGCCTTGATTGACTAGTTTGTCGGCAACCGCCCTTAAGTTGGTATTGTAAGTTGCATTTCCAAAGTTCTTGTTGCTTACCCTTTTGCCGTTCCGCCAAAAAAAACGTTTGCCGTCGTTAACGGCTACAACAATCTTTTGATCAGGAGCTGTTTCCCTGGATATCTTAATCCAGCGAGCCAGATGTTTGTACCCATTTGCCGGCAATGTACCGTTAAGGGAGTTTCCGCTCGAGATCAGGATCCCGATATCCGCCAACTGATACTTGATATGGTATTTCTGCAGTTCCAGCACCCGCTCCTTCATCTGTTCATCGGTCATAGGCTCCGTTCCGTCAAACCAGTATGAATTTAAATAAGCGGTATTATTCACTTGCCTGGCATCGTCCGGCAGCACGGTTCCTGTATTCGTTGCCTCTTGGCCATAGACAACAAGCGAAACGTACAACGACAGCAACACTGTAACCAACACGAAAGACCCAATAACTTTTCTTTTCATTCTCGTTCTTCCTCCTAGATGTGAACCTCTTGGTGAGATACATGCATGTACTGCAATTATTCGGAAAGTAACGAGCAAAATATTACAGCATTTATAATATTGGGTATAAAAATAAAGCTAAAGACCTAAGCATGTCGCAAAAGTCCTGGATAAAATTAAATAACCCGCCCCACCCGGGACGGGTTAATCCATGTTTGATTATGCTACTACACTACTGCATCCATTCCTTCATCCACCACTCACGATCCAGTTCATAATCGTGACCGTAAGGGTCGTTTAGATCGGGACCTTGAAGAATAAACTTACTCCAC
>FWWL01000935.1_pt1 | contig 75105 bp, 71 predicted proteins | sample 2228331 | NCBI WGS metagenome assembly FWWL01 (sample SAMEA103939775, study PRJEB20133) | metagenome
CGTGTGCTCTTCATAATTTTCGGCAAAAGCTTCGATCAACGTCTGAACGTGTGAATATGTTCGATATGATAAAAACTTCCCGATAATGTCTTAAGAACTGTCTTTGAGAAATGTCAACAGGCACAACAAAAAGAAAAAGAGGCCTTCGGGAGTAGAGCTTCTCAAAATTTGCTCGACTTCACATATCCTCAAGATTTATTTACCATTATCTTTGCCGATTGGAATATGTTTAGTTCGATTTTTGGGAAGGACAAGAATTATTGGGGTCAGCGCGCTCAACTTCTCTCCAAAATAAGAAATCCGCTGGCTCATAACCGTGATCGTTCTCTCTATGAGCATGAAAGGCAGATTGCGAAAGGATATTGCGAAGAAATACTTGAGCTGTTGAGATCTACAGACTAGGTTCTGTCTGACAAACTGGCGTGCCAGTGGACGACTGGACTGGGAGCATATGAACGTTGATGGCGTCTCCATTCGTGACAGTCGGTCCGCTGCCGGGGTGTGAAAAACGAGGGCTTCGACACCGACGAACCCACCGACCATGCCCTTGGACGATCACGGAGTGGCTACGGCACGAAACCCCATTTCGTCACCGATGGCGAAGGAGTTCCGCGCAATGTCGTCTGCACTGCCGGTCAGGCCCACGAGTCGACGGCGTTTGCGGTCGTTGTTGCACCGATCGAGGTGCGCCGCGCGCGGAAGTGACCACGCTGATGACCGGTCTGTCTCGTCAGGGATCGCGCCTGTGACGCCGCACGGCTCCGTACCTGGTTGCGTCGCCATGGAATCGTTCCCGTCATCCCGGAACGGCAGCGCACTTGACCACGCAGCTCAGGACGACCACGGACGTTCAATGTCGATCAGCACCGTGGCCGCAACGTCGTCGAACGATGCGTCGGCTGGCGCAAGAAGTCCCGCTCCGTTGTCACCCGCGACGAGCAGCTGGTGGTCAACGATCTGCACCTCGTCACGCTTGCCATCTTCCAGCGCTATCTGCGTTTGCTAACGGCTGCTGCCACCACAGGCTGATTCATCAGACAGAACCTGATAACAATCGTTCATAAAAGCAATATCGCAGCAGCGTCCCAACAAGCCCATGCAGCTAACGTCGCTTTACAGCAACAAAGTCGCAGCGATTCTGGCATCTGGAAACAGCGCAAAGGCGTTCCCGATTTACCGGCGCGGCGCAGCAGATGGATAACCATGGACACGCACACGCCACAGTTTAGCCTTGAAGACAACACCTGGTGGTCAACTACTGTGAATCTCTCGTCTTGGGCGGGCTTTCAGGCACGAGGCGTGTCTTATAGCTCCGCCAGATCCGTTCAACCCGGCGATGGCGCTGTGCGGGTGCTTTTCGCTCCTGAAGGTCGAGGCTCTGAGCCGCTTACCAGCAGCGAGCTGAGATTGCTCGACTGGTTCTTTGCGCATGAGCCTGAGGTGTCCGCGGCGGTGCAACAAGCCATCCTTGATGCGTACCCGGACATACAAGAGCAGTTTGGCTTCGAAACGGACAATGGCACAGCAATGCGGAACGCGAACTCAGTTGAAGACCTGAAGAATCTGGTAGGCTTGCGCTCGGTGAACATTCATCAGGTCAGTCGTGAGGGAGTTCCATATATTGGCTTCGAACTCGCCTGCGACTGGGACGAGGAGCATGGACTTGGTGTGCTTATGCATGGCACGCGTGTGGTTAAGATAGGTGGAGCTGACACTGCAATCCTTCTATGGCTGGCTCGCCAAGACGCGGAAGAGTCGAGTGGAGAGCCGTGAAGCCTGAGAGCCTATCCGAATAACGCAGGGTGCCGAAAAACCGCATCCTGAGTAGTGCGCAGCGCGTATCGAAGGGGCGGTTTTTCAGATATCCTGAGGAGACCTGAATGAGATCAATCGCGCCTCGGGGGCGGTTGACTCGTCTGGAGGGGCTGGCTGTGTTTCCAGATAACGATCTACGATAGCCACGAATACGTCTTCGAGTGAAGGGTCAACTGGCTCGATATGGATGCCGGACACCTGCGCTTTCTCCAGGGCAGCGGTGAGGTATGGCAGGCGCAGTCCGGCATCGTCGACGATGACGTGGAGCCGTGCGCCGTGCGGCGTTACGCTGTGCACGCCGGGTTGCGCCAGCAGGGTTGTGCGCGCCGGTTCCTGCGGCGTGCCTTCGACTTCCAGCACGGCGCCGTCGAACGCCCTGCGCTTCAGCGCCAGCGGTGTGTCGAGTGCGACCAGTCTGCCGCCGTACATGAGGCCGATGCGGTTGCAGTGCTCGGCTTCGTCCATGAAGTGGGTCGTGACGAAGACGGTCACCCCCTCGCCCGCCAGGTCGTAGATCAGATCCCAGAACTCGCGGCGCGCTTCGGGATCGACGCCGCTGGTCGGCTCGTCCAGGAAGAGGACACGTGGACGGTGGACGATGGCGCACGCCAGCGCCAGGCGCTGTCGCCAGCCTCCTGGCAGTTCGACGGTCAGTGTCCGATCATGACCACGCAATCCTGCCACGTCGAGCAGGGCATCGATGCGTGCAGCGCGCTGGGTGCGCGGAAGACCGTACACGTCGGCGTAGAACGTCAGGTTTTCCCGTGCTGTCAGATCGCTGTAGAGACTGAATTTCTGCGACATGTAACCGATCTGGCGACGGATCGCCTCTTGATCACGGGCGATGTCGAGCCCCAGAACGCGCCCGTTGCCGCTGCTTGGCGTCAGCAAACCGCAGAGCATGCGGATTGTGGTGGTCTTGCCGGAACCGTTCGGTCCCAGAAAACCAAAGACTTCGCCGCGCGCCACCTGCAGTGAAACCTCGTTGACCGCAACAAATGACCCAAAACGGCGCGTCAGACGGTCGGTTGTAACGGTGTATGCTTCGGTCATGTGAGACTCCGCTTGCGCTTTGTGTTCTGATTGGGTGATTGGGTGATTACGTGATTGGGCGATTGCGTGATTGGGCGATTGGGTGATTGGGCGATTACGTGATTGGGCGATTGGGTGATTGGGCGATTGGGTGATTGGGCGATTACGTGATTGGGCGATTGGGTGATTGGGCGATTGGGCGATTGGGCGATTGGGTGATTGGGCGATTACGTGATTGTGGGATGGTGTTGTGATCACGGTGCACATTCCACGTTCACACGTTGCACGTTGCACGTTCAGATTACGCGATTGGGCGATTACGTGATTGTGGGATTGTGACCACGGCGACCACGTTTCACATTCCACGTTCGCACGTTCCCACGTTCGCACATTCCCACGTTCGACGTTCGACGTTCGACGTTCGACGTTCGACGTTCCACGTTCGACGTTCCACATTTCCCGTTCCACGTTCCACATTTCCCGTTCAACTATTATTCTGCGCGCGCACGAGCAATACCGGCAGGGATGCACTGTGAACCACTTTTGACGCGACGCTGCCGAGCCACAGATGCTGAAGACCTGTGCGTCCGTGGGTCGCCATCACGATTAGATCAGCATTCTCCTCTTCTGCAACAGCGATGATCTGTCCGGCAGGCGATCCTTCGGCAGTCCGAATGCGCACCTCCATCTGGTGGACACGTAACTGTTCTGCGATCTGCTCCAGGTAGATGCGTGCTTCGTCAAAACCATTGCCGATCCGCGGGACAACGCTGACCAGCACGAGCGCTGCGCCGGTGGAGGAAGCGATCAGTTGCGCTTCAGCCAGCGCCTGTTCTGCCACGGGTGAACCATCGAGCGGGATGCAAAGTGTGCGGTAGGTGACTTTGGTTACCGGCGCACGCGCTCCGCCGTCCGAACGCACGACCAGCAGGGGTGTTGGAGCAGCGTGCAATACTTTGCCGGCCACACTTCCAAATGCCCAGCGCAGTGCGCCGCCGTAGCCATGGGTCGTCATTGCGATCAATCCGATGCCGGTCTCGTGTTCTGCACGCGCAATAATCGCGGCGGCGGCATCGTCTGCCGGCTGCACATCGAATACGACCTGCAGCCCCATCGAGCGCAGCCGGTCTGCCACGCTCAACAGGTAGACGTTGGCGCGCGTCAGCACTGCTTCTGTCCATTCCCGACGTAACTCCGCCGGAATGGTCGTCTTCCAGAAAAGAGACTGGCTGATCTCACCGGGCGTAACGATCCGCAGCAACAGAAGCGAAGCGCCGGTTGCGTGCGCGAGTGATGCGGCGTAGGGAAGTACAGCCTCGGCGGTGACGGAACCATCGAGCGGTATAAGGATCTGGCGCGTCATTGCGATATCCTTTCTCGTTGCAGATACAGGAAAATATCCTCCATGCCGGGCGACACCGGGCGAATCGTGTGCAGCGCAACATTTGCGGCTGCAAAGGTCTGGCGCAGCGTGGCGTCGTCGAACCAGGCTTCGGCGATGACATGAAGACGATCGCCGAAGACGTGAACATCACGCACACCGGGAAGCGCCTGGAGCGCCGCTTCTGCCGTATGCCGCGGCTCGGCGCGAATCTCGAGCACGACGCCGGGCACGAGACGCTGCAGTTCGCGTGGCGTCCCGTGTGCCAGTATGTCGCCGGCGCGCATAAAACTGACCTCGTAGCAGCGCTCCGCTTCATCCATGTAGGGGGTCGTCAGCAACACAGTCATGCCGCGGTCGTGAACCGCTTCGTGCAGCAGATCCCAGAATTCGCGTCGCGATACTGGATCGACGCCGGTGGTTGGTTCGTCGAGCAGCAGTACCTGTGGATGATGGATGAGCGCGCACGCCAGTGCCAGTTTCTGCCGCATCCCGCCGGAGAGTTCGTCGGCGCGCCGGTTGCGAAACGGTTCCAGTCGGCTGAATTTGAGCAATCTGGTCAGCAGCGCGGCGCGCGTCGTCTGTGGTACGCTGTAGGCATCAGCATAGAAGCGCAGATTCTCGAACACAGTCAGGTCGCCGTACAGGCTGAAGCGTTGCGGCATGTAGCCGATGCGCTGGCGCACACCGTCCGGGTCGCGCACCACATCGATCCCGGCGACGATGGCGCGACCGCTGTCGGGGCGCAGCGCACCGCAGAGCAGGCGCAGCGTCGTCGTCTTGCCGGCGCCGTCCGGTCCGATCAAACCGTGGATTCGCCCGGACGTCATTGTCAGGTTCAGGCGGTTGACGGCGCGCACTGATCCAAAAGAGCGACTCAGGTCGATAGTTTCGATTGCTGGCGTTTCACTCATGGTATGGCAACAATCTCGGCGACGAACGCCTGCAGCGCTGCGGTGTACGCTTCCGGCTGATCAAGGTTCGCCAGGTGTGCGGCGCCATCGATCAGGCGCAGCCGACCATGACGCAGGGCGTGCAGGTACAACTGTTCGTGGCGACGGAAGAAGCGATCCTGTGCACCGTTGAGAAGCAATACCGGGCAATCGCAGGCTTGCAACGCCGGCAGCGGATCAAAATTGAGCATTTCTGCTGAAATCTCAGCATAAAAACGGTAGAAGAACCCACGCGCAATGATGGCATCCGCCAGCGCTGCCGGATAGTTTTTGCGCAGGGCGCGCTCCTCGGCGCGCGCCAGCAGCGGCGAAAACGTGCGCGTCACAAAGCGAGCAACGGCGACATACGGCGCACCCAGGAAGCGACCGGTCCATCGACGAAATGAGAATGCGCAGCCTGACAGCGCCAGCGCCGAGGTGCGTTGTGGATGGCGCGCTCCAAATGCCAGCGCCACATACCCTCCCAGCGACAGACCGCAGACAATAGCGCGACCGCCGGCGACAGCATCGATCACTGCAGCAATGCGGGTGATTGCTGCGTCGAATGAAAACGGCGCGTCAGCCAGCGCGCCGTGCCCTGGCAGATCGGGCGCAATGACGCGAAACGACGTACTGAGGGCATCGATCTGCGGTTGCCACATCGCGCGTGTCAGACGTGCACCGTGGATGAGCACAATGACAGGTGCGTGCTCAGGACCGGCGATTGTGCAAAAGCGCAGCTGGACATCTGTTCCTCCCATTTCGTGACGCGCATCTTTCATCGTTCTTCCTTTCATATCGGCAGTCCGATGTACCGGTCTCACGTCTTACTGCATGGGTTTTATTTTATTCGATGATGGTCGCATCCGCCGGCATACCGGGTTTGAGTGCGTGATCTGCATTGGGCAATGCGATCCGCACAGCGAAGACCGTTGTTGCGCGTTCATCGCGGGTTTGCACATTACGCGGCGTGAACTCGGCGCTCTGGGCGATGAATGTGACCGTACCACGAAAGATGCGACCAGGAAAGCTATCGACTGTAACCTCCGCTGTCTGCCCAAGGCGCACGCGCCCGATGTCAGATTCGCTGATATAGATCGTCAGGCGCACCATGTCGAGTGAGCCAATTGTCATCAGCGGCATGCCGGGGGTCGCCTGCTCTCCTTCGTGGATCGGGCGGCTCAGGATGATGCCGGAACGCGGCGCGCGCAGGGTCGCCTTCTCGATCATCACTTCCACCTGGCGTTGTGCCGCGCGCGCCTGCGCCAGGTGCGCCTCTGCCGCCTGAATCTGCTCGGGACGGGCGCCGTTCCGCGCCATCTCCAGACGCGCGCGCGCCTGCGCCAGCTGTGCTTCCGCAATCGTCTGCTGCGTGCGCGCAGCATCGACCGCTGCACGCAATTGTTGGGGATCGGCGCGCATCGCTTCAACCGCGTCAAGGAAGCGCTGGGCGTTGGAAAGGGCGGTTTCGGCAGCAGCGATCTCCTGACGTGTTGGACCGGTTTCGGTCTTTGTCAGGGTCGTCTGGGCAATGCTGACCTGGAGTTCTGCCTGACGCACGCCAACCGCTTCCGCCTGGCGCGCCTGCTCTGCCTGAACCAGCGCCTGATCGAGCGCCGCCTCCGCCTGGCGCAATGCTGCTTCCGCCTGAACGAACTGCACATAATAGTTCTCGCGCGTGCCATCGCTGACCGTATTGGGCAGGCGCTGGATGCCAGACGGCGTGGTCACCAGCACAAATGGCATGAGCGCATCCTGCCCGGTATCGCGCACATACTCCCAGTTGCTCTTTGCCTGAGCATAGCGCGCCTGCGCCTGTGTGAGCGCCGCTGCCGCCTGTTCCACCTGCGCTTCCGCCAGTGTTTTGGCGGCGGAGAGTTTATCACGTGCAGCCTGCAGATTCTCCTGCGCCAGGGCGAGTGATGCGCGTGCGGCCTCGATATCTTCCTGGCGCACACCGGCGCGCAGTTTTTCCAGGGTTCGCAACGCTGCATCGCGATTGGCGCGCGCCTGTGCCAGCTGCAGTTCCAGTTCCTGCGGATTGTTCAGGATGTCGAGGGCATGCTCATACGCCTGGGCAGCGCCTGCCGCCGCTGCCTCTGCCTGTTTCACCTGTGCCTCGGCAATGGCGATCTCCTCACTGCGCGTTCCGGCGCGGATCTGCGCCAGGTTCGCTTCAGCTGCTGCAACAGTTGCTCTGGTCTGTTCCAGCTGCGCTTCCAGCAGAGCGGTATCGATCTGCACCAGTTCCTGCCCGGCGCGCACCTCCGAACCTTCATCGACAGAGAGACGACGCGCACGTCCGGCAATCTCCGCCGTCACCAACACCTCTTCGGCTTCGATGGTTCCCGAGCCGGTGAGAGCGCCATTCCGCGCCTGCGCCGACTGCTGCAACCACCAGTACCCGCCGCCAACGAGCGCTGCCAGCAGAAGCAGCGGAACCACTATGCGTACACGTGGGTGCATGATCGTCTCCCGTTTCCATCAGTCAAGCCGTTTGCGGAAACGCATCGTCGCTGCCACGATCAGGATTGCGCCGAACAACGCCAGCGCGCCGATCTGCGGCAGCAGGACTGCGGCATCAACCCCCTTGATGACAATTCCGCGCACCACAATCAGGTAGTAGGTCAGTGGGATCACACCGCTGATGAATTGCAACGCCGCCGGCATCGCGGCCACCGGATAGATGAAACCGGAAAGAAAGACCGACGGCAGCAGGGTCAGAAAGGTGAGCAGAAATGCCTCCTGCTGCGTGTTTGCCACGGTCGAAATCAACAACCCGATCGAGAGCGTCGAGAGGAGAAACAGACAGGAGATCGTCAGCAGCAACCCGACATCGCCCTTGATCGGCACGCCGAACCAGAACGTCCCGAGCAACAGCACTTCGAGCGTGATCAGCAACGCCACCAGCGCGTAAGGCAGAATCTTTCCCAGGATCAGTTCGAAGGATGTGATCGGCGTAATGATCAGCTGCTCAATCGTGCCGCGTTCACGCTCTCGTACAATCGCCGATGCCGTCAGCAGCGTCGCCTGCAACTGCAGCACCAGCCCAATCAGCCCAGGAATCATGAACACCGCACTCGTCATATCCGGGTTGTACCAGACGCGGGTGCGCACCTCGAGCGGCGGCGCGGTTGCAGCGCGTCGCTCGGTTTGAATGTCGATCGACATCGCCTGCCCGATCAGACGCGCCGCCGACAGCGACGAGCTCGCAATCGACGGATCCGAACCGTCGAGCACAAAGATCACCTGTGCGCCCTGGCGTCGCAGCAGATCAACCGCATAGCCGGGTGGAACGATCAGACCGGCGCGCGCCTGACCGCCATCGATCAACCTGGCAAGTTCCTGGTCGCTTGCAGCGTGCTGAACCACCACAAACTGTCCGGAGGCGACAAACGCTTCGATCAGGGCGCGACTGGCAGAGGTGCGATCCTGGTCGATCACCGCCAGCGGTACGTTGCGCACATCGGTGGTTGCTGCATAGCCGAGCAGAATCAACTGCATCAATGGTGCGATGAACATCACCGCCAGCGTACGCGGGTCGCGCCGGATATGAATGAACTCTTTACGCATGACGGGCCAGAGACGGCTCACCATCATCCCTCTCCTGGTTCGCGGCTCAAGCCGTGAAGAAAGATATCAACCGCCGTTGCAACGACCTGGTCATTGGTGATCTCAAGCGCTTCAGGCTGGCGCCAGACCTCGCGGGCCATGATGTGGATGGCGATACTGCCAAGAAATGCACGCACCGCGATCGCGGTATCGTGTGGACGAAGAACGCCGCGATCGATCTGATATTGAAGGTAGGCGCGGAGCACGCCAAAGACGCGATCCACGATGTGTTGCCGGATCATGGCGGCGACCTCAGGAAAGTGCAGCGCTTCCGCCAGAATGATGCGAAACACCGCAACACTTTCTGGCGCGCTCATGATCTTCAGGTAGGAATGCCCGATGAGGGTCAGCCCTTGATGAGGCGGGAGTTCCATCAACTGCTGCGGATGATCGGCGAGCGTCAGGATCGAGGCGCGCTCACGCAGCACTGAGAGAAAGAGGTCCTGTTTGTCTTTGAAATAGTGATAGATCAGACCGGGCGAGATGCCGCCCGCTGCCTCGGCAATGTCGCGATTGGTCGCTTTCTGAAACCCTTTGGTGCTGAACACCCGCAACGCTGCATCCATAATCTGGCGCCGTCGGTCGTGTGTGTTACCTGTATCTGTCACTGCTCTCACCGTGTCTCATTGATTGATCGACCAGTCAAAATCAGTATACTACATTTTGATTGATCGATCAATAAAAAACTGACAACCATCTGGAAAGAAAGAGGTTGCGTGTATGTGCTCACGCTTGGGATGAGTGACAAGCCTGGGAGCAAGGTCATCCCGCCATCATCACGCATTCGAGGGCAAGATGTCTTTGCCCAGAAGGGATGTGGGTATATATGTGAGCATGTAAGGACTGCGATTTGCTATTGATGTGTCATGTCTGGTATTATATGAAGCGCCTTTCCTTTCCGATGCTCATCGCTTCCCACGTGTAGTCGGGCAAAGTACGCCGGTGCGCTGGGGAAGAGTACCCTTCCGGCTCGGCGTCGAGACGTGATATACTTGTATAAGCCACGTAAAGCACACTGGAGACCAGAGCAGGTGAGGCGCTTCGGACTCCGCGCCGTTTCTGAGTGAATATCGATGCTCGCTGCAGTTCTTTCAGGATTTGGCGGCGCTATCGCCGCGCCATGGTTGCAACGGCTTGCACCGCGCCACGCAGGATGGATCACTGCGCTGCTTCCGTTCGCATTGATGATCTATTTCATCAGCCTTATCCCGGCAGTTGCCGGCGGCGAGGCGCTGCGTTTCAGTTATTCGTGGGTTCCGAGTCTGGGGGTCGATCTGTCGTTTCGCATCGATGGGCTAAGCCTGCTCTTCGCTTTGTTGATCACCGGCATCGGTACGCTGGTGCTGATCTATGCCGGTGGGTATCTGGCGAATGATCCAATGCTTGGGCGGATGTTGACGCTGCTGTTGATCTTCATGGCGGCGATGCTTGGCATTGTGACATCCGACAATCTGATCAGCCTGTTTATATTCTGGGAACTGACCACGATCAGTTCCTATCTGCTGATCGGCTACAAGCACGAATATGAAAAAGCGCGCAAGGCAGCGTTGCAAAGCCTGCTGGTCACCGGCATTGGCGGTCTGGCGTTGCTGGCAGGTCTGGTGCTGCTTGGGCAAGTCGCCGGGACGCTAGAGATCAGCGAGATGCTGACTCGTGGCGATGTCGTGCGCGCGCACCCGCTGTATGGCGGCATCCTGGCGCTGGTCTTGTTCGGCGCGTTCACGAAATCGGCGCAATTTCCGTTTCACTTCTGGCTCCCTGGCGCTATGGAAGCGCCAACGCCGGTGAGTTCGTACCTGCACTCAGCAACCATGGTCAAGGCTGGCGTCTTTTTGCTGGCGCGGCTCAACCCGGTGCTCGGCGGCGTCGAGGCATGGCAACTGTCGCTCATCGGCTTTGGTGGCGCGACCATGGTCGTTGGTGCACTCCTGGCGGTGCAGCAGACCGATCTGAAGCGAATTCTGGCATACACCACCGTTTCGGCGCTGGGCACCCTGGTGATGCTCATCGGCATCGGCACTGATGATGCGATTAAGGCTGCGATGGTGTTTACTCTGAGTCACGCGCTGTATAAGGGAGCGCTGTTCCAGGTTGCAGGTGCGGTCGAGCACGAGGCTGGCACACGTGATATTGCCAGTCTTGGCGGGCTGCGCACCGTTATGCCGATTTCCGCTGCCGCCTGTATGCTGGCAGCGCTCTCGATGGCCGGGTTGCCGCCGATGTTTGGGTTCATTGCGAAAGAGATCCAGTACAAAGCCAGTCTTGAGGCGCCGATCCTGATCGGTGTAGCGCTTCTGACGAATATTCTCACCGTCACCGCTGCCGGACTGGCTTCACTGCGCGTGTTTTTGGGGCAACCGGTTTCCGCGCCGAAACAGGCGCACGAGGCGCCGCTGAGCATGTGGCTTGGCCCACTGGCGCTGGCGCTCGGCGGTCTGGGAACAGGATTGTTTTCGATCCAGATGGGCAATCTCCTGCTCGGACCTGCCACCGGCTCGGTACTTGGAAAGACGAAAGAGATCGAATTGCTGCTATGGGCAGGTGTTGAAGGAAAAGCGGGGCAGGCGCTGGCATTGAGTGCCGTTACGCTGGTCGTTGGGATTGTCCTGTATCGGGCAAGCAGCATCTTTGGACGCCTTGCCGCAGCGACGGCACCGCTTGCGCCGTGGGGCGCCGAGGGTTGGTATCATCGTGCCGTCAATGGGATGCTGGCACTGGCGACGTGGCAGACGCGCGTGCTGCAGAACGGATATCTCCGGTTTTATATCGGACTGATTATCGTTACAGTCCTGACGCTGACAACACTCATGCTCGTTGTCAACCGGATCACTCTGTTCATTCCGCCGGACTGGGCGGATGTGCGTATTTATGAATTAGCAGTAGCGCTGATCATTCTCGCAGCAACGATGTTCGTCCTGCGCACCACGTCGCGTCTGGCGGCAGTCGTTGGTCTAGGTTTCGTCGGCTATGGCGTCGGGCTGACGTTTCTCCTCTTCAGTGGGCCGGATCTGGCTATCACCCAGTTTGCGGTCGAAACGCTGTTTGCCATTTTATTCGTGCTGGTTATCTACCGCCTGCCACGCTTTGGCAACCTGTCGCCGCCGGGCACGCGGGTACGATCCGCAATCCTTGCTATTGCGGGCGGTTTGATGATGACCGTGCTGACTCTGGCGGCGCTGGAGACGCCAACCCAGCGCGGCGTCAGTGAGTATCTGGCCGAAAACAGCGTTCCGCAGGGGTTTGGGCGGAATGTGGTAAATGTGATCCTGGTCGATTTCCGTGCGCTCGATACGATGGGAGAGATTGTCGTATTGGGGCTGGCGGCTATCGGCATTTTTGCATTGCTCAAACTACGGCTTGGGACTGAGTCCGAGCCGCAGAGCAATACAATTGAATCGCATGATGGACTCGTTGATGTTGATGAAGAAGCAGCAGGCGAGCGCGTCGATACGACCGGCGTTCAACAACAGGTGAGCTGATGCAGTCACTTATCCTGGCGACGGCAACGCGATTGCTGGTGCCGCTCATGTTGATCTTTTCGATCTTTCTGCTCATTCGAGGCCATAATGAGCCAGGGGGTGGATTTGTCGGCGGTCTGGTCGCAGGAGCAGCCTTCACGCTCTATGCGGCGGCGTATGGTGTATCGCAGGCGCAGAATGCACTGCGGTTCGACCCGAAAGCGTTGATTGGCGCCGGATTGCTGGTTGCAGTTGTGAGCGCTTTGTTCGCGCTTCCTTTGGGGTTGCCGCTGATGACCGGTCTCTGGTACCCGCAGTCCATACCGATCATTAGTAAAGTTGGTACGCCGTTGCTCTTCGATGTTGGGGTCTATCTGGTTGTCATTGGCATAGTATCGACGATCACCTTTACCCTCTTCGAGGCGGAAGGAGAGTAGTGCGGTGGAGTTTATCTGGGCAATTGTCATCGGCGCGCTGTATGCCGCTGGTCTCTATATGATGATGCGTCGCAGCATTGTAAAGATTATCATTGGGCTGTCGTTGTTGGGGTATGCCGCTAATCTCTTGATCTTCATCGTCTCGCATCTGACGCGCGGTAATCCTCCGCTCGTGCCGCCTGGCGCCACTGCTCCAACTCCACCGTATGCCGACCCTCTGCCGCAGGCGTTGATTCTGACTGCAATTGTGATCGGATTTGGTGTTCAGGCTTTTGCAATTGTGCTCTTTCGCCGCGCCTACCGCAGCTGTGGCGCAGATGATATTGACGAATTGAGAACGACGGAACAATAGGGTTTCTGTTTGAGTCTTCGTGAGCGTGTGTGATGGGAGTTCTCTTGATTTTGCCGGTGATCATTCCATTCGTAACCGGCATTGTGATGCTCTTACTCTGGGGACGTCGCGATCTGCACCGCATCGTGAATGTTGCCGGCGCCGCGTTGCTGTTAGTGGCGGGGGTTGCGCTTCTGAACCACGTCTCGCGCCATGGAATCCAGGCGACGCAAGTGGGGAACTGGCCTGCTCCGTTTGGCATCTCGTTCGTTGCTGACCTGTTCAGTGCGATCATGGTGGTCATTACGGGAGTAACCGCGCTCGCGATCGCGATCTATTCGCTGGGCAGCATGGACGAAGCGCGTGAGCGGTTTGGCTATTACCCGCTGCTCCACATCATGTTCATGGGTGTTTGCGGCGCATTTCTGACCGGTGACATCTTCAACCTGTTCGTCTGGTTCGAGGTGTTGCTGATGTCATCGTTCGTCCTGATGGCGTTGGGTGGTGAGCGGGCGCAACTTGAAGGTTCGATCAAATACGTGACACTGAACCTGATCTCGTCAGCCCTCTTTCTGAGCGCGGTCGGCATTACGTATGGCGCGGTGGGCACGCTCAATATGGCCGACCTGTCACAGCAACTGGTGTTGCTCAATCAGCCTGGTCTGGTGACGACGCTGGCAATGCTGTTCCTGGTAGCGTTTGGCATTAAAGCGGCCATGTTCCCGGTCTTTTCGTGGCTGCCGGCATCGTATCATACACCGCCAATCGCTGTTTCAGCCATCTTCTCCGGGTTGTTGACCAAAGTCGGCGTCTATGCGTTGATCCGAGTCTTTTCTCTGCTCTTTACCCAGAACATTGCACTGACCCACACGATCATCCTGGTAATCGGGGCATTGACAATGGTGACCGGTGTTCTTGGCGCAGTGGCGCAAAATGAGTTCCGTCGCATCCTTTCGGTCCACATTGTCAGCCAGATCGGTTATATGCTCATGGGGCTGGGGTTGTTTACGACGCTGGCGCTGGCAGGGACGATTTACTACATCATCCATAACATCCTGGCGAAGATGAACCTGTTCCTGATCAGTGGCATTGTTCATCGGTTACGCGGTTCATACGAATTGAAGGACCTGGGTGGCGTCTACAAGTCCCATCCATGGCTGGCAATCCTGTTTTTGATCTCGGCGTTTTCACTGGCAGGCTTTCCGCCGCTCTCCGGCTTTTGGGGCAAACTGATCCTGGTCCAGGCCGGGTTGCAGGTCGAGCAGTACATTGTTGTTGCGGTATCGCTGGGTGTGGGGTTGCTGACCGCCTTTTCGATGACCAAGATCTGGGCGGAGGCGTTCTGGAAGAAAGCGCCCGAGACATCGCAACCCGCACCGCCACGTCTGGGTCTGGGATGGATGGTTGCACCGGCCGTCGGTATGGCGCTGGCGACAGTTGTTCTGGGTGTTGCGATTGATCCATTTTACGATGTGATGGAGCGCGCCGCCGAACAATTACTCAACCCGGCAGAGTATATTGCGGCGGTACAAAGCGCGTCCATCGCATTACGATGAGGCACAGAGCATGTTGTTGTTAAACATTCTGCTGGCCATTGCCTGGAGTGCACTGACCGGCGTCTTTACCCCGATCAATCTGGTGTTTGGGTTTGCGCTTGGGTATGGTGTGCTCTGGTTCCTCCGCCGGCAGTTGCGCGGTGAGCGCTACTTCATCAAAGCGCCGCAGGTTGTCTGGTTTGTGGTATACGTGCTCTGGGAGATTATTCTGGCGAATCTCAATGTTGCGCGCGTCGTGCTTCTGACACCGAAAGAGCGGATCAAGCCCGGCATCGTCGCCATTCCGCTTGATATTCGTTCCAATGCAGAAATTACGATGCTTGCCAATCTGATTACATTGACTCCGGGCACCCTGAGTCTCGATGTTGCCGATGACCGCAGCTGCCTGTATGTGCACGCAATTGATGTTGGCGATCCAGAGGAATTCCGGCAACGGATTAAGAGCGGGTTCGAACAATTAGTGTACAAGGTGTTCAACTGATGATACAGACAATTGCACTCTGGGTGATCCTGCCGCTGCTGAGCATTGCGATTGCGCTGCCGGTTTTCCGCCTGGTGCGCGGACCGAGTCTGCCGGATCGCGTGGTGGCGCTGGATTTAATGGGAACCACTGCTATCGCGATCTTTGCGACCTACGCGCTCATTAACGATCAGCCGGCATTCCTCGATGCCGCACTGGTGGTCGGGCTGATCGGTTTTATCGGAACGATTGCCTTTGCTTACTACACGGAACGACGCATATGATCAGTCTGATTCAGGATATTGTGAGCGTGGGGCTGTTGATGGTCGGCACATCGTTGCTGTTGCTGGCAGGCATCGGCATTCTTCGTCTGCCCGACATTTTTCTGCGCATGTCGGCAGCATCGAAGGCATCGTCGCTTGGCGCCGGATGTGTGCTTCTGGCAGTGGCGGTCTCAGCGGCGGATATTGCGATTACAGTTCGCGCAGTCGCAGGCGTGCTGTTCCTGTTCCTCACTGCGCCAGTTGCCGCGCATATGATCGGGCGTGCAGCGTACATGATCGGCGTCCCGCTCTGGAAAGGAATGGTCGTCGATGAACTTAAGGGGCATTACGATACGCGACGCCATACGCTCAGGGGCATTGATGGAGCAGCATCATCGCGTCCGCCGCGCGGCACCGGTCCGCTGGGAGATGCGCCGGATGCGGGCAGGTGATGCGGAGAAAGGAAGAAATCCCCGGTGACTTCGGGGCGCCATGCCCTTCCTTCCTGCCGCATACACCGGTATGCTACAGAAAAAAAGGAGGGATACAGGTATGGCACAATCGGCGCCGAAAATACGGTCTGCATTGCACTTCTCCATACGACCGCTTCCCCTGGTCGTTGTGCAGATACTCGCAGTGCTGATTACATTGCTGACGCTGGTCGGGCTTGTGCTGTTGCTCAACACCTTCGTCTTCAATGCGTGACGCCAGCGCCTGCGTTACCCGATCAGCACCTGCTCCTCAGGGTACGCTACCAGTTGCGGGCGCTGGTGCGCCAGCGCCGCAACCAGCGTCAGCGCTCCGAGTCGCCCCCAAAACATCATGACACAGATCACCAGCTGACCAAATAGATTCAATTCGCCGGTAAGCGAAAGAGAGAGACCGCACGTCGCAAACGCCGACACAACCTCGAACAGCGCATCGTCGAGCGATGTCTCGTGTGTTACCAGAATAAGCCAGGTTGCTGTCAGCGCCACCATGAGCGAAATGGTCAGGATCGCGGCCGCTTTCCGCACCGTCTGCGGCGCCAGTGTGCGCCCACCGACCTGTGGGGATGGAAGACCACGCGCATACGCGCCGACTGCCAGCATCAGGACGGCGAACGTTCCGGTTGTAATGCCCCCGCCCATCGATGCCGGCGCACACCCGATAAACATCAGCACAATCGTCAACAATCGGCCGGCTGGCGACAGATCATTGAGCGGCTGAAATGCGCTGAACCCGGCAGTGCGCGTCGAAATCGACTGAAAGAGCGCCAGTGCAATCTGACGGTCGAGCGGTTCGTTTGCCAGCGGATGACCGGGTTGCTGCTCGGTCAGGAATAACCCGCCTGCCCCGATCAAGACCAGGGTGATGACAACGGTCAGCGTGATGCGCGTATGCAGCGAAAAGCGTATCCGCCAGAAGGTCAGCAGTTCTGCCAGCACCGGGATGCCCAGACCGCCAAGGAAGATCAACGTCCCCAGGATCGCCAGCGTCACGCTATCGTTGGGGATGCCATACGGATGGTGCGGCAGCCCGTTGAACAGATCGAAACCGGCGTTGCAGAAGGCGGACACCGAATGAAAGATCGCATAGAGCAGGGCGCGTTCCGGTCCCAGCATGTCGCGCCAGTGGATCCAGAGCAATGCGGCGCCGATCGACTCGATCAACAGCACCGTCAGCAGGACACGCTGTACCAGCTGCACAATCGCGCCAGGCACCAGCAGTCCCATCGAGTCGGTCAACGCCAGGCGATCGGTGAGGGTGATTCGTCTTCCGAGCAATTGAAAGACGATGACCGCCATCACCATGAACCCGACGCCGCCGATCTGGATCAATAGCAGCAGGACAATCTGACCGGCAAAGCTAAGGTCAGAGACGGGGGTGATGATCGAAAGACCGGTCACACTCAGCGCCGAGACTGCCGTGAACAGCGCTTCATTCCACTGGAGGGGTCGTTCTGCGCCTATCCCCGGCAACATGAGAACCAGCGTGCCTGTAGCAACCAGGATCGCCAGTCCGATCACCAGGCGCAGCGCAGCCGGCATGGGGTGTCGTCGAGGGAAAGAGTGCGCCGATGAGCGCGGCAGGAATCTCATTTCAATTCGGCAATCCGTGCAACGCTCTGATTCTCGCCGATAACCGCCAGCAGGTCACCCTGCGCAAACGTAAAATCCGGCGCCGGGAAAACCGTCAGATGCTCGCCGCGTTTGACCGCCAGCACCGTCACGCCATATCGGCGACGCAAATCGCATTCGCGCAGTGTATGACCAACGAACGACGGTGGAACGCGCAATTCAGTGATACTGTGTTCCACACCCAGCGCAATCTGATCGACCATGCCGGGAGCGGCGAGTTCTTGCGCCAGACGGCATCCGGCTTCGTATTCCGGCAGAATGACGCGATCAGCGCCGACCCGCAGCAGGATCGTCCGCTGGCGATCGGTGGTTGCTTTGCAGATAACGTGTGGCACCCCAAGCGATTTGACGGCTACCGTGGTCAGCAGGTTCGCCTCGAAGTTCGAGCCGATGGCGATGACGACGGTATCGAACGACGGGATATCGACGGCGCGCAGCGCGTGCTCATCAGTCGAGTCGAGGGCCACGGTTTGGGTCAAACGATCGGCAAGCGACTGAACGATAGCACGGTCACGGTCGATGCCCAGAACACTGAAGCCGCGTTCGGCAAGCGTCAGCGCCAGGCTGCTGCCGAATCGCCCGAGACCAATCACTGCAAACTCTGGTTTTCCATTGAGCCGGGGCACCGTATGACCCTTTGATATGAACTTTTCCGAGCAACGCTGTCGTCGCTCGCTCTCAGATCGCCAGGCACGTTACCGTGCGCTTGATTCCTGGAATGCCATGCAGCTCGTTCATCACCAGACGACCGATGTCGCGCTGGTCGGGCACTTCAATCGTTACGATGACGTCGTATGGGCCGGTCACCGGATCGGCAAGAGTGATGCCTTTGATCGCGCGCAACGTGGCAAGGACTGAGCTGACATGTCCGGCTTCGACTTCGATCAGCACATAGGCTCTGGCAAGCATGACGCACCTCCGCCCTTGTTTCTATCTGGGCGCAACCCGTCCTCGTGGAGAAGATGCGCCTGGTAAGAATGACCGGTCTGCAATGATGGCGCGGCGCCTGTTGGATGCGTCGTCGACTCTCCAGTGAGTGCGGGGTCGACCGCCATGTATTATAGCACACGGCTGTCTCAGCGATGGCTTTCGTGTACGTGTTCAGATGCATGGCGGTGTTGCGTCGGCGGGGCAACGTCTCGTGGCGCCTGCGAAAGCCATACCGCCGCCGATTCTGGGGCTGCTCCCGAACCCTCGACCGTGAACAGTGACACATTTACCGTTCCAGGCGGGGAATGTCAGCGCACCCCTCTCCCATTTTAGAGTGTAGATTGCTGTGATGGTATTGCAATGCGCTCTGATGAGCGCGCGCGGCTTGTTCAATTCCCGCTGGTATCGATCCTTCGCTCGTCCGCCAGATCAGACCGGGCTTCATCGGTTCTCTGTATGGCCAGTCTCCATAACGCAACGCTTCCACAGTAGTTGACGCAATGGCGCGCTGTGCGGTATCATACGACTGCACCTGTCTCAGGTATGCAGGGTGAGGCTTAGGATACTGCGAGAGGAGTTTCGGTCATGCGCAACGTTGTGGGCGCGCTAGCATTTCTTATCGGCCTGGGTATCGGTATGATCGGCGGAGCGGCGCTGCTGGCATACGCCTATCAGGCTGCCGGTCTCTACCCGCCCGATGATGCCACCATCAAGTTTATCGCGCGTGAGCGCGGTTGGCTGCGCGACGACGTGTAGCGTCGCGGACTCAGGGCAACGCCGCTGCCGGGTGTGGGTCGCCCGGCAGCGCAGCAGTCGGAGATGTGTTCGACGGTGCTGGTTCGTTTGATTGCAGTGAGTAGACGTATTAGTGGGGTCTGGTGCACCGCCTGACGCCATGCAAAGGAGCATGAAACATGAACAACAATCTGGATCGACCCTGGTTTGCGAGCTATGAGCCCAATGTGCCTCGTTCCGTCGAAATCCCCAATGTTACGCTGAACCACTTTCTGGCAGAGAGTACGAGGAAGTATCCGTATAACACAGCAACCAATTTTGTGTTGAGCTATCTGGCGCGTGGTCTGTACACCGTTGGCGGCAAGATGACCTACCAGAAACTCAGCGAGATGGTTGATCGTTTCGCCAATGCGCTCTATCAATTGGGAGTGCGCAAGGGCGATCGCGTCGCGCTGATGCTGCCTAATTCGCCGCACTATGTCATTGCGTTTTTTGCTGCGATGCGCATTGGTGCGATTGTTGTCAACAACAATCCAACGTACACCGCGCGTGAATTGAAGCATCAACTGGTCGATAGCGGTTCTGAAACGATTGTGTTGCTGAACCTGTTCTACCCGCGCCTGCAGGAAATTTGCGCCGAAACGCCGCTCAAGCGCGTGATCGTGGCTCATATCTACGATACGCTTGGCCCGCTATCACGCTTCCTGGTCCATGCCAAGCAGAGCAAACAGCCGGATTGGGTTGATGTTGCGCACGACTCGAGCGTCTATCTGTTCCAGCATTTGCTCGAACGCTATGGACCTAATCCGCCTGCGGTCGATGTGCAGCCTGAAGATGTTGCGCTGTTCCAGTACACCGGTGGAACGACCGGTCTGCCCAAGGCGGCGATGCTGACCCACCGCAATCTGGTGGCAAATACGGTCCAGGTCGCTTCATGGCTGACGAAGACCGATTATGGCGCAGAGAAGATGATGTGCGCCATTCCGTTCTTCCACGTCTATGGCATGACCGTGGCAATGATCTATGGTCTCTATCTGGGTGGCGAGTTGACGATTGTTCCCAATCCACGCGAACTCGACCACGTGATGGACGTGATGCAGCGCGAACGCTCGACCCTCTTCCCAGGCGTGCCGGCGATGTACATCCGCATCGTCAACCATCCGCGCATCAATGAATACGATCTGAAGTCGATCAAAGCCTGTATCAGCGGTTCGGCGCCACTGCCCATCGAAGTCCAGGAGAAGTTTGGGCAGATCACCGGCGGGCGCCTGGTCGAAGGCTTTGGCATGACGGAATTGTCGCCGGTCTCGCACTGCAACCCGGTGTTCGGCAAGCGGAAGAAGGGGTCGATCGGTATTCCGCTGCCAGACGTCGATGCCAAGATCATCGATCTGGAAACAGGGGAAGACATTCCGTTCGGCTCGGATAAAGAAGGCGAACTGGTCGTCAAGGGTCCGATGGTGATGAAGGGGTACTGGAATCGCCCTGAGGAGACCGAAGCGACGTTCACGCCCGACGGATGGCTGCGTACCGGCGATATTTGCAAGGTCGATGAGGAAGGGTACTTCTACATTGTTGATCGCAAGAAGGATATGATGATTGCGTCGGGGTACAAGGTGCTGCCGCGCGATGTCGAGGAAGTGCTCTTCACGCATCCCAAGGTGCTCGAAGCGGTGGTCGTCGGCATTCCGCATCCAACTCGCGGCGATGATACGATCAAGGCGTTCATCGTGCTCAAGCCGGGTGAAACCGCGACGCCGGACGAGATTCGCGAGTTCTGTAAACAGCAGCTTGCGCCGTACAAGGTGCCGCGTGAGGTCGAGTTCCGCAGCGAACTGCCCAAGACGATGGTCGGCAAAATACTGCGGCGCGTGCTGATCGAAGAAGAAAAGGCGAAACTTGCTGGCGCCGGCGCACCGGCGATGGAGACGGCCGGCGCGTCATCTGCCGGTTCGTAACGTTACGCTGTCTCTGCGCAGCGGTTGGTGCAACGGAGGCGACAGATGTTCAGGTGATCGTTTGTGCGTTGAGGAACGCGCTTTGCCTGGCATCTGTCGCCTGTTCCTGCTATGTCGATCTCATATGCCGAACTTGCGTCGCTGGTGTGCCCGGTCTGTCGCGCGCCATTCGAGGCGGAGATCTGGACGCTTCTCGATGCGCGGGAACGCCCCGATCTGGCTGATATGCTGCTGTCGGGCGAACTGAATGTGGTGACCTGCCCGCAGTGTGGCCATCAGGCGGACGCAGGCGGTCCGCTGCTCGTCCACGATCCGGATGGACGGCGCGTCTATTTTGCAGCGCCTGCCGATGCTCCGGAGCATGTGTGGCGCGAACGGGCGCAGGAACTGCTGTATGTTCTGGTCGGCAGCCTTCCCGAAGAGGCGCGTCTTCCCTACCTTGGCGATGTGCAGGTGGAAGTCGAAGCCAGTGGTGTGCGCAAGGCAATGTTGCGTCGCGGCAGACGCTTCACGCCGCGCCCGTCGGAGACTCCGGAGCGCTCCCGTGGCGCTCCGACGCCTCCTCCGCCGGTTGAACCATCGGATGCCCCTTCCGCCCCTGACGCAATTGTGACGGCCATCGAGGAACTGATTGCAGCCGATACCGCTGCCGAGGCGGTTGCAGTGGTCGAGCGGCATCCTGTGCTTGCGACGCCGGAAGCCGATGCGGTGATCGAACAACTCATCGGCGCTGCACACGTCCAGGCGGAGCACGATATCGCTCGCGCGTTGATCGAGGCGCGTGTATTGCTCAACGATGTGCGCGCCGGCACAATGTCTGGCGACCAGCCGGATCGTTCCGATACCGTTCTGTCGACCATGCCGTCGAGCCTCGATCCTGGCGCTTTCCATCTCACGGATCAGGCGTATCAGGCGTTTTTGCGCGCCGAAAGCCCGCGTGTGCTGCGTGAAGCCGTCTCCGATTACCCGACGCTGCTCGAACCGTGGGTGGACGATGAACTGGTGGCGCGCGTAGATGCAGCGCTGGATGAAGGCAACGAACATCTGGCGCAGGCAATTGAACTGCGCCGCGATGCACTTGCCCGCCTGCGCGCGGATATGACCGGCGACGAAGGGTTGCGTCAGGCGATCGATGCGCTGTTGCGCGCTGGTCACGAGGCTGATGCACTGGCGGCCGTCGTCGGCGAGTATCCTGCACTGCTGACAGATGCGGCGCACACTGCGCTGTTCGAACTGGCTGCCGGCGCCCGTGCTCGCGGCGATCACGCGCTGGCAGAGTATGCGGTCGAGTGCCGCGCTTTACTTCGTCGTGTTCGAGAGGGGCTTCAGGAGGAGTGATTATGATCGACTTTTTTGAATACCACATGCGCACCCGATTGATGTATAAGGTCGGTCTGGCGCGCGAATTTTCCAATGAACTCGTCCAGCTCGGCGTCCAGCGCGTCCTGTTCGTCGCCGATCCCGGTGTCGTCCAGGCTGGCCTGCTTGACCGGGTGCGCGAAGGGCTGGAAGGTTCTGTCGAGGTCGCAGGCGCTTTTACCGATGTTCCGCCCGACTCGTCGGTGGCGACGGTTGAGCAGGGCGCCGCCGTCGCGCGCGATGCAGGCGCCGATGTGCTGGTTGCGGTCGGCGGCGGCTCTGCGCTGGATACCGCCAAAGCCATGCGCATTCTTCTGACCGAAGGCGGTACACTCTACGATTACCAGGGCGCCAACCTCCTCACACGTCCGCTCTTCCCGATGGTCGCCATTCCAACCACTGCCGGCACCGGCAGCGAAGTGACACCGGTTGCCGTCATCCGTGATGAGCAATCGGAACAGAAACTCTTCTTCCTCAGCCCATATCTGGGACCGGAACTGGCGATCCTCGACCCGGAGCTGACATGCACCCTGCCGCCGCGTTTGACAGCCGCCACCGGTATGGATGCGCTCAGTCATGCCATCGAGACCTTCGTTGGCGTCGGCGCCAATCCAATCACCGACAGCCTGGCGCTTCAGGCGATCGATATGATCTCGAACCATCTGCGTGCTGCCACGCACAATGGCGATGATCTCGAGGCGCGCGGCTATATGCTGATCGCTGCTGCCATTGCGGGGATTGCGTTCTCAACGACAGGCATCGGCGTCAATACCGGCATCATCCACGCTGCCTCTCATACGGTCGGCGCCGCATACCACGTCCATCACGGTACAGCCAATTCGATCCTCCTGCCGCACGGTATGCGCTTCAACGCATCGGTCGTTCCCAACCGCATGGCGCGGATCGCGCGTGCAATGGGCGTCAACGCGGGCGGGCGTCCTGAAGAGGATGTCATTGCCGACGGAATCGCTGCTGTCGCCAAACTTGCCGCCGATTGCGGCTTGCCCGCACGCCTGCGCGACGTCGGAGTGCCTGAAGATGCATTGCCCGCTCTCGCAGAGGGAACGTTGATGGATGGTGCGATCATGAGCAATCCGCGCCCGGTCGAATACGAGGATGCACTGGCGATCCTGCGCGCCGCATGGTGAGCAGACGATCCGTACCGGAAGACACTTCAGACGGATTTGGTTGTTGATCCCCTCAATCGCCCTTTTGGCAACAGATTTCTTGAGCATCAGAATGCACCCTTCTTACAGCATCCCCTTTGTGGGGCTCTGTGTGAGAAGGGTGTACGAGTCTCTGGCGTGGCATCCACACCATTGCACCCGACTCCTGAAGCCGATACGCGCGGCCGGGATTGACGTTGGTGTGACTGCATTTCGCAACCCTGTTATACCATTTTGGATTGCAGATTGCTGCATAAGGCGTCTTGGTGTGCTATGACGCGACGCTGCGTGCACAGTATCACGTGAAACCGGCATTATTGCTCTTCCTGCCGCGACCGTACTATCAGCAAGGAACCCGTACCTACGACAACTTGTAATAGCGTTTTCTTTCATGCGGGAAACTATCCATGAGAGATGATCGTGGAGCGAAGGTCTACCTTAGTAGATACGCATTTGAGGGTTAGATTGCTTGGCATGGCGCTGGTCAACGTCAGTCTGGCGCTCCTTCTGATTGTCCTGTACTTTGGGCTGCTGACGATCCTGCTCTGGATCGGGGTCCGGGATCAGATGACAGTGCATATGCTGGCGTCGGTTGGCATCGCTGTGCTGGTCGTTCCTCTCCGACGACGGTTAGTGATCTTTAGCAACTGGCTTCTGCGCCTGCGCTGGCAGGATAGTGAGGAGATTCTGCGTGAACTCAGCACTGCGCTTAGCCATACGATCGAACCTGATGCCTTGCGTGCCCTCCTGATCGACGACCTGCCACGCCGATTACGGTTGTATCGTGCGACTCTCTGGATGCTCGAGCCGCCGGAAGACCATATGTTCGTTGCGATCGGTCAGGAAGCACATTTGCCAGGAGCGACGATTTTGGTCCAGGGGGCGAGCATCGGTAAAGTGCGTCGCTGTCCTGATTATCTTCGTGTTCCCGCGCATGCCGAGGACGAATGGGCGCGACCATTCGTTGCACAGGGGATTGGCCTTCTCGTTCCACTTCGAATCGGCAGCCGTCTGGTGGGGATCTATGGATGCGGATGGTCGATGAGCCGCCGCGGGTATTCACCCCAAACGATCAGCCTGCTCGTGACCCTGGCGCCTGCGATCGCCAGCGCGCTCGAGAATACACGCGCATACACCGAAATTGCACGCCTCAACAGCCAGCTCCGTCGTCTCGATAAACTGAAGGATCAGTTCATCGAGCACGTCGGGCATGAACTGCGTACACCGGTCACCAGCCTTTCGCTTGCATTGCAACTGCTCACACGCCAGCCCGAACTGATGCGTGATCTCGGTCATGTCATGCGCAACAGCATTCTCCAGCTCGAGACCCTGGTTGATCGTGTTCTGTTGCTGGATCACACCTTCGAGAATGCAGTTCCCCATATTCGACGTCCATCATCATCCATCGAGCTCCTGCCACTGCTCGAAGACATTGCCGAGTCCTTCATGCCCTCTGTGCGCGCAAAAGGTCTGCATTTACACGTCCAGGCCCCAGAAGGACTTGCCGTGTGGGGTGAGGTCACCAATCTGCGCCGTGCGTTGCATGAGGTGATCGATAATGCCATCCGCTATAGCGATCAGGGAACAGTAACGATTACTGCTGATATGCGTGACGGTCTTGCCGTTATCACGGTTGCAGATCAGGGGCCTGGCATTCCGCCGGATGAACGCGATCTGCTGTTCAATGCATTCTATCGTGGTCGTCGCACACGGGCGCTGGCGGAACAACCAGGCGTTGGTCTGGGGTTGAGCCTAGCGCGTCGCGATATCGAGGCGCTCGGCGGGCAGATCTGGCTCGAACGCACTGGTAGCGACGGCTCGGTGATGTGTGTTGCTCTCCCTGCGGTGGAACTGTCGTATGCAGAGGTGGGAGGGGAAACGACTTCGTGATTGGGTGATTGGGTGATTGGGTGATTGGGTGATTGGGTGATTGCGTGATTGCGTGATTGCGTGATTGCGTGATTTTAGATTGTTGGTTGCTGTTTTTTTGGTGGAGGGTTTGTGATTGTGGGGTTGTGGGATTGTGGGATTGCGGGATTACGTGATTGCGGGATTGTGGGATTGTGGGGTTATTGGTTGCTGTTTTTCGGTTACTGGTTCGTAATTTCGTGATTTTAGATTGTTGGTTGCTGTTTTTTTTGGTTGCTGGATGTTATGCTGTCGTTGATAATGCTGCAATTGCTATATGTGGTTTTGGCTCTTGTAATGCCGGGCGTGGTTTTCTGCAATCTAAAATCTAAAATCTAAAATCGTATTCGATTGTCGGTTCTCAGGTTTCGGCTGCTGATTTCTGGTTCTCAGCACGAACCTCACGCTGTGCTGCAATCCAGACCTGCCGTGCAGCATCGGCATTGATTGCCAGGATTCCCAGCCCCACAATCAGATCGGGCCAGCCTGACAGGATTACAGCGGTAAGCAGTCCCGCTCCGACGATAGCAACATTTGCCAGGGCGTCATTGCGCGCTGAGAGAAAGGCTGCTTTTGCCAGGCTTCCGTGATGCTGCCGATGACGGGCAAGCACCAGCGCACAGGTCAGGTTCACGATCAGCGCACCCACACCTGCCACAGCGAGCAGAACCGGATCGGGGGGAACAGGGTTCTGAAACTTCTCCCAGGCGGTGCGAATTGTCGCCAAACCGGGGATCAGCAGCACACCGGCCAGTACCATCCCCAAACGTCCGCGCCAGACGGGTGACCAGCTCAACCCAAGAAGGATGAGCAGGTTCAGAAGCGTATCTTCGAGGAAGTCGATGCTGTCGGCAAACAGTGCGACCGAACCAATCGCGAGCGCAATGGCGAATTCTACCCCAAAATAGACGAAGTTTGCCAGCGCGACGAAGCGCACAGCACCACGCAGCGCCGAATCTTTCGGTGGATGAAGGGATGTCTGTTCGACGCTCACTGGCAATCAACCTCAGCAGGTGTCGCTGAGACAGGGATAAAAGTCTTCATGTGATCAATTGAAATTGAACAAGCTGCATGTGCACGCTCATCAGAGCGCATTGCAATGCCATCGCAGCAATCTACAATCCAAAATGGTATTACACGGTCACTGGGGTTGCGCTGATATCCTGGCTCAAAATGACGTGCCGCGGCAGGCGCGCGGTGAGGCGATCGATCAGCAGTGTTTCGTCGTAGCACTGCCCGGCATGGAGACAACTCAGCGCCCAGAGGTGTTGCAGATGTAAACGGGTGAACACGCGACCGTCGCCGAGGTCGCGATCGGCAAGCACACGCGGCAGAAGACGATCGATGAGTGCATCCAGTTCAGCAGTAGACATCCGCACTATCTCCCTTGAATGAGCGGTTTCAAATTCCTATCAGATGTCTATCAGGATATGGTCATATTGTAGCACAAACCCCGGAAGAGTCCAGCTGGCGACATGACAGCGTGCTCTCTGAGGGAGAACCCCGTGGGGGCACGGTGGGCCGCGATCCAGGGGCGCCCGCGTGTTCCGGGGAGAACTCGGTCGAGACCGTCGGGCTGAATCCATCCGGTCTATCCTGGCTGGCGCTTAAAAGCGCGCCGGGCGTCGGCCTGCGCCGACGCTTTTCCCGTTCAGGACGCGACGTTCACCGCTGGTGTACATGCCGAACTTCATGTTGAACGTTCATCAGGCGGTAGTGGACAGGCTGACGCCGGTCGTACCCGTACCGCCGCCTTCCGGCGGTGACGTGACAGGCTAAAGCCTATCGTACTGCCGTGGATGTACCACCGCCTTCCGGCGGTGACGTGACCTTCGCGACCGGGTCGCCAAAGCTTTTACAGTATGTCGGACTAGGATAGCGGATTAATTTCTGGAACACCATAAGCCTATCGTACTGCCGTGGATGTACCACCGCCTTCCGGCGGTGACGTGACAGGCTAAAGCCTATCGTACCGAGATGTACCACCGCCTTCCGGCGGTGACGTGACAGGCTGACGCCGGTCGTACCCGTGTCACTGCCTTCCGGCGGTGACGTGACAGGCTGACGCCGGTCGTACTACCCCGTACTACCACGTATGTACCGCTGCCTTCAGGCGGTTACGCGACTGCGACGTGTTGACAGGCGTCCAGCACGCATGGCAGGTTATGGACGGTGTGATGACCACAGCACCGTTTCCTGGATGCATCGCTCTCGCTGGCTGCTCGTCGGCTGGAAGAAGAAATCTGCCCCTCTCTGGCATGCGTCTATGTCGCCTGTGCCTGGATTTCCTGGCTTGCCGCCGGCGTTTTCGGATAGGCTCTTATTGAAGATCAACCGAAATCCGTAGCCCCTGGCTCGCGGTTGATGGTCTTGATCCGTTCCAGCCCACGCCCGGTTGGGGCCCGGCGGCGCCCGGTTGGGGCACGGCGCCGCCCGGTTGGGGCACGGCGCCGCCTAGTTGGGGCACGGCGCCGCCGTGCCCCAACGAGGTTTTCCCGCGGATCGCGTCGGCGGGGCAACGTCTCATGGCGCAAAACCATCCCGCCGCCACTGCTTGATCTCGGGGGCTTTCCCTGAATCCTCGATTGCCAACAGTTACATCAGATGTGCCTGCGGCGCCTTCCTCAGATATCTTCATGGTACTTGAACGATACCTTCAGTTTGGTGCGATACATGATCCTGCCATCCTCCAGGTGGATGTCCATCTCCGCCACCTCCCCAACCCGGAGATCCTTCAGGTGGCGCGATGCAGTCTCCAGGGCGTTCGCCGCCGCCTTCTCCCACGACTCCGTGCTTGTGCCGACCAGCTCGATGATCTTGTACACGCTCTCGGACATGGCTTCCCTCCTTTCAAACTGATGACATGATCAACAGTGAGAGTTTCTATTCTTGAAGCGAAGGCATCGCACCCTCAAAGGTTATGATGAGGGTTGGACGACCTCGACTCCAGGCGTGGCCTTTGACCACACGTCTGAACGCTGACGATCAAAAATGACCTGCCAGCATCTGCACGTCACGCTCGAATGCGGCAATGAATGGGCGTGCAAGACGGATGAAATCTGCGCTCCGCATACTGATGGCATCCTGGTGTGTGCCTGCCTGAAAGGTGATCGTTTCGCATTCTGCAAGATCGCGATCCAGGTACACCGGCAGGTTGTACAGATTGCCGAATGGCGGCATCGCGCCAGGCTCGCAGTCGGGAAAAACGGGCGCGAATTCGCGCTCGTCCGCCAGGCAGACTTCACGCGCCCCGATGATCTCGGCGAGCCGCGCCAGGTCGGCGCGGGCATCGGCGGGTACGACGAGCATTGCCAGCCGTCCGTCGATGAAAACCATCACGACTTTGGCGAAGGTGTGGGGTGGGACGTGCTCATACGCGGCGATAGCAGTAGCAGTGTATGCAGTGGGATGGTGGTGGATCGTGTACGAAACGCGATTTTCGCGCAAATACGCGCTCAAGCGCTCGAGACACGTCATAGCAGCACCTCCTTGTGCCTGTTAATCTCACAGTATACACGACGCCCCTGTGCCAATCCGGACAGAAGCGACGACTCAGAGGAAAGGTTCGTTCACTTTTTGACGACCGGCGGCATTGCTGGTATGCTAACGGTATGATGACGACAATCCTTGATGAACTACGCTGGCGCGGGCTGCTGTACGAGAGCAGCGAGGGTCTGGAGGAATTGCTGGAGCGTGAACGTGTGACGCTCTACATTGGCTTCGACCCCAGCGCCGATAGTCTGCACATCGGGCATCTGTTGCCGCTGCTCACACTGGCGCGCTTTCAGCGCTGGGGGCATACGCCGATTGCTCTGGCAGGCGGCGGCACCGGTCTGATCGGCGATCCAAGCGGCAAGACGCAGGAACGTCCTTTGCTGAGCAAGGAACAGGTCGCGGCCAATGTCGAGGCGATCAAACGTCAGCTTGCCCAGTTTCTCGATTTCGATGCCGGTGACTCTTCCGCCATACTCCTCAATAATGCCGAATGGCTGACGCGCCTGTCATTGATGGATTTTCTGCGCGATGTCGGCAAACATCTGACGGTCAACTACATGCTGGCGAAGGACTCAGTCCGTTCGCGGATGACGAGTGAAACCGGCATTTCGTTCACCGAGTTCAGCTATATGCTCCTTCAGGCATACGATTTTGCCTACCTCTTCGAACACCACGGCTGCAAACTTCAGGCAGGCGGCAGTGATCAATGGGGGAACATCACGGCGGGCATCGAACTGATCCGTCGCACACTTGGGCAGAAGGCGTATGGGCTGGTGTACCCGCTGGTGACGAAAGCGGACGGCACAAAGTTTGGCAAGACCGAGGCGGGCGCCGTGTGGCTCGACCCGCAGCGCACATCGCCCTACCGGTTCTACCAGTTCTGGTACAACGTCGATGATGCGGATGTTGGCAGGTATCTGCGGTACTTTACCTGGTTGAGCGCCGCCGAGGTTGAGGAACTGGAGCAGATAACGGCGCACCACCCGGAGCGTCGCGCTGCGCAGCAACGCCTGGCGCGCGAGGTGACGCGCATGGTGCACGGTGAAACCGCACTGGCGCGCGCCGAAGAGGCGTCACAGGCGCTGTTCGGCGGTTCACTGGCGCGTCTCAGCGCCGATGATGTGGCGGATATCTTTGAGGATGTGCCGTCGACTACATTTCCTCGTCAGGACTTCGAGGGGGATGGGGCGCCCCTGATCGACGCACTGGTGCGCTGTGGAATCGCCGTATCGAAGAGTGACGCGCGACGTACCATCGAGGGCGGCGGTATGTACGTCAATAATGTCCAGAGCGCTGATACAGGGCGTCGGTTGACGCTGCACGACAGCATCGGCGGACGGTTTATCGTGTTGCGCAAAGGACGCAGGCACTACCACCTGATCAGGCTGGTGTGATCCCTGTGATCGTCGCTTCAACCGCTCTCCAATGCCTTGAGCCTTCCGGTGCCGATCCGTTCCAGATGTTGTGATACGCCGCCGTTGCTGTGTACCAGCGCCTGGATGGCTGCATGCGGCAGCGCCAGCGTTGTGAGCGGAGTCAGGGCGATGACGCTGGCTACTGGCGGTATGGTGCGTAACAGTTCGAGTTCGCCGAAAAACTCCTGCGGACCCAGACGCGCGACCAGGCGCGCATTGGATTGTGCGCCGTCGGCGGCTGGGTCGCGTCGGACAACCACCGCTGTTCCTTTGCGAATAACGAAGAACGTGCCGCTGGGCACTCCCTGGCGCACGATGATGGTCCGCTCAGGGTAGGTGCGCTGCTCGGCGATTGCTGCCAGTCCGCGCAGTGTGTTGCGCGGCAGATCGGCGAACAACGGCACCCGCTCCAGCAGACGAAGCGTTTCGACCGACTCAAGCCCGTCTGCAGCATGCGGCGCGCGGTCGGCAGCGAGACGGAAGAACTCGTCTGCAGGCAGATAGAGCAGGCTCGATGCCATCGTGGCGCGATAGGCGCAGGCAGCAGGTGTGTTGCTCAGCACCTCTTCGGCGCCAATCGTGTCGCCGCGATGGAGCTCGGCGACGATACGTCCTCCGCGTCGTGCAACAATCTCTCCAGCTTCGATGATCCAGATTCCCGGCGCCGATGCGCCGGCACGCAACACGGTTGCGCCGGTCGCGACGGGTTGTTCGATCATGCTGGCGACCAGCGCTTCGAGTTCGTCGTCATCGCAGTGCAGGAAAATACTGACCTGTCGCAGCAGGCGCAGGCGCGCTGCGCGCACATCGCCAAACGAACGCGACAATTCGCGCGCCCATGGCGTGTCGGGAAAGCAGAGCCGGCTTGCCGTTTCGCGTTCGGGCCAGGGCAGGGCATCGTATGCCGCTCGAATACAGCGTCGCGCAAATGCAGCGCCTGCAATCTGTTCGATCTCGGCGACTGTGTAGCGCAACACTTCAGCAAACCGTGCGCCCTGCTCGGCGATGGGGAGTGTCGTGACCTGCCGCCCGATTCGTGCCTGTTCGTGATCCAGGGTGATCTCCCAGTTTGCGGTGGCTGCCAGAATGTCCATGCGGTCATCGAGGGCGCGCGCGCGGCGTTCACCATACACCGAATGCAGCAGTTGATAGCATCCGCGATAGGTCAGCTGGAAGGCGCGCGCCAGACGGTCGCTTTCGTTCATGTTCGGAATGTGCGTCCAGCGGAACTCGCGCAACGTCAGATGGCGGAGGGTCGTCAGATGCACCATCCATGCCGTCGTCCACAATCCTGCCCCCAGTACATCGAGCGCCAGTCCGCGTCCGCGCAGATCTGCGATATAGCCGGCGGTCTCGACCAGCGCGCCTGCCCAGAATAATGCCCATGCCCAGAGCAGGCGCGAGTCCGCCAGTCCGAACAGGTACTGCAGCACCAGCGCCAGCGCCAGTGCCCCAAAGTAGGCTGGCGCTGCCATTGCCAGCCATCCGAACGCGCCCGCTGTCGGGTAGACCTCCTGTGCGCTGAGGAGCGCCGCTCCGCCAACGACGAACGCCAGCATTAACAAGATAGCCGTCCCCAGCAGTTCACGCAGCGGCGTCGCGCGCAGATCCACGTCGAGCAGCACCGTAAACCCCGCGATCAGCAACCCGACGAACGCAAGTCCTTCCAGCGCGACCCAGACGCCAGGCGGCAGGGGCAATGCCCGTGCGACGCCTGCAAGCCCGGCAAGCGCCGTAGTTGCGATCAGCGCCAGCATGGCAGGGTAGATCGCTGCACCACGATAGTATGGGCGAACCGCAAGCAGCACACTGAGCGCTACAACCCAGAAGACCGGTCCGAATATCAGCGCGATCCATCCCCACGGACCGCCTTCGGTCGCAATGACTGTCAGCGCTGCGATCAGTGCCAGCAAGACCCCGACAGCGGAGAGCAGTCCAGGCTGGCGTCCATACCCGCGTCGAACCAGCCAGCCGACGATCGTCTGCCCGGCTTCCCAGAGTGCAAGCAGCATGGCTGCAACTGCCGGCAGCACAATCACCAGGATCAGCGCCACGCCGATCAGGCGTTGCCACCAGGCGCCGCGCAGCAACTCCACAGCCGGTTCGAGGATCTGCTGCTGCCAGAACCAGACCGCGCCAATGATCGCCAGCAGAGTGTAGAGCGCCGTCGCTGCACCATAGATGGCGTAGATGCGTTCTTCGCGACTGAACGGCAACGTGCGCTCATCCAGATTGAGCGTTGTTGCCGGCAGACGTTTCCCCGCGCGTTGCATTCGGCGCGTATAGTGTGCGCGCAGATGCGCACCGAGTTTCTCCCAGAGCGGACCACGCACATATGTCAGCGCCGACCGTCGAAGGTCGGGCATCCGCAGCAGATCGACAAGAATATAGTAGCCGTCGAGTTCAAGGAGTGGATTCAGATTGAACACACTCGATACAAAACTGGTGAATGCCAGTTTATAGGCAATCGAACCAACCGCAGTATCCGGCAACAGGTAGGCGGCGATTGCCGCCAGACTGCCGACCAGCAGGTCTGCTGCGGGTCCGACAGCCGATACGATAATGCGCGCGCGGCGTGGTGAGCGCCAGATGTCGCTGGTGTCGACGAAGGCGGCTGGCAAGCCGTAGTACAGCATCACGCCGCCGCGGCTCAGGGTGCGCCCAAAATGTTTGACAGCCAGCGCGTGTGCGCTCTCGTGCACGACGAAGGACAGCAGGGTGACTGCCCAGAGCGCAGTCAGTCCCAGAGTCACCGAGTCATTCAGCCGGATGATCTCGTATGTTTCGGAGCCGCTGCTCATTGCCAGACCAAACGCGATGATGCCGATGAGCGCGATGACCCCGGCGAGAAACGCAAAGATGCGGGTGAAGAACAGCCTGCCGCCCCAGCGGTAGAGTGTGTCGTACAAGCCGTCAATGCCAGGCAGCGCCAGTGTTGCGCCGGTGAGGACACGTCGCAGCCGACGCCCCCAGGCGCCGGTTGTGCCTCTGGCGAGCGCTTCGTTGATCATACGGTAGACGCCGATCGGCTGGTCAAACAGCAGCCCTTCCGCCTTCAGACTTGCCACCAGTTCTCCGATCGGCAGGATCAGACCATGCTGGCGAAAGGCGGCGAGTCCCAGTTCGGAGATGGTGCGTGTGCCATCCATTGCGCGCCAGACCTCGTGTTGCGCTTCGGTCAGGCGGAGGTAATTGCCGCATGGACTGCGCACGATGTAGAGCGTCTGGTCGCCTTCGCAAACCGGATCGGCGGCGACATCGGGAATGGCGTGGGGGCGGTACAGCGTCGGATCGGTGCGGTTGCGCAGAATCGTCCACAGCGGCGCCGACTCTGTTCGGTGCGTGATCCGTTCACGAAGAAGCGCATATGCCTGGACGGTCGTGGTGGGCGAGTCGGCAACACCCTGCCGCACCGCAGCCCAGATGCCGCCGGGGAGCGGACGGGCGCCGGGTTGGGTTGGTCTGGAGTCGAGTGTGGTCGCAGCATTCAGCGTTGCCATCGCTCTTATTCTAGCACGGCGCGCCAGTGGCTCGCAGGCGCTGTGCGAGGGCGGGTGGTAGATAGCCGATAGGCGATAGCCGATATGCGATAGCGGGGCTGGGGCGGGCGCCCTTCGGTCAACGAATGGAGAACGAATAAACGAATGTTGTGGCGCGCGGTGGCGGGGCTGGCATAGCCGATAGCCGATAGGCGATAGCCGATAGCGGGGCTGGCGCGGGCGCCCGTCGGTCAACGAATGGAGAACGCATAAACGAATACTGTGGCGCGCGGTGGCGGGTGGGCTGGGGTGGGCACTCCTCTGTCAACGAATGGACAACGAAGAAACGAATGCGGCGAGCGGGTGTGTCCTTCTGTCAACGAATGGACAACGAAGAAACGAATACCGTAGCAGCCGGTTGCGTTGGGACTGACACAGCCGCCCGTACCTGGCGCGAACGCCGGGTATCACCCCAACCCACGGGTCATTCGTGTATTCGTTCCGTATTCGTTGACCGCTGGCCCCTTTCTGTCAACGAATGGACGCTGACACAGCCGCCCGTACCTGGCGCGAACGCCGGGTATCACCCCAACCCGCAGGCAGCGGGACATTCGTGTATTCGTTTCGTATTCGTTGACCGCTGGCCCCTTTCTGTCAACGAATGGGCAACGAAGAAACGAATACTGTGGCGCGCGGTGGCGGCGGGGCTGGCGCTGACGGTGGAGAGAAAGAAGAGGGCCTGTTCGTGATTGGGGGTTTGGGGGATGCCCCCAGGGTCAGGCATCGGCGGCGGGATGGCTGTTGCGAACGCCATGAGACGTCGTTCCGCCGGCGCAAAAACACATGTGTTGCGGTACGTGGGAACCTGTGCGAAAAAGAACGTCCTGACGTTTTCACTCAGCGTGGCTGGCCTTTACTTAACCCAACTGCTTCAATCAGTTGCTTCGTATGCTCGTGTTTGAGACATAACGACATCACTGATCTTTGAGATGATATGGTACGTTTGCACGTTACCGTAATCATCTCGAAGCGCCGCACCCGGCTCCTAGCGCAACGGTTTTCTTCCAACCGCGCGTATTTGCTGGTCTCCCCGAGTAGATCCAAAACCTCTCGTTTCCCTCAGCTTACGACAGCCTTTTGCAGTACTATCGCTTGCCAGGTGCGGGTGCGCTGGGTTGTTCAAGTGCCTGCTCTTCGCCGGGTTACTCTGTCAGGACGGTAAAGGTAGTATACCCCATGTCGGAGGATTTTACAAGCCCTTAATATGATGCAATTCGATGCAGTTTGCTGTGCAAAGAGTGTGCTTAACACTTCAACGAGATGTCTCAGGTACGACAAAGGTACACGCTCAGACATATCGTGATCATCGTGTTTGTGCGTCGGCGGGCGACGTCTCGTGGCGCGCGCGAACGTCTTCCCGCCGCCGCTGCGTGATCGCGGGAGCTGCTCCTGAACCTTCAATCGTGACCAGGCGCCTGCGACGGTGCAACGGGCTCGAAAATGTGCGTTCTCGAAGCGTAGCCTTTGTGGACGTCGTGCCTTTGTGGTCAATCATCAGGCGATGTCTCGTTGTCGTATTAAGAATGGTACAATGAGCATTGTCGCTCTAACGTTTGACCGCATCCGAACGCTGCGGTAGACTACGGATGACGTTGCACCTTCGGACGGAGCGAAGGGTGGGTGGGCATGATAATGCAGTGAGGGCGCTGATGAGTACGTTGAATGAGAAGACGGCATTCATTACCGGTGGCGGTCGTGGGATTGGGCGGGCGATTGCATTGACTTTCGCAGGCGCCGGTGCGGCAGTGGCCGTCGCCGGGCGCAATCGGGAGATGCTCGAGGACGTGTGTGCGATCATCGAGCGACGTGGCGGGCGCGCTGTCGCCGTTCCATGCGATGTCGCCGATGCGATGCAGGTCTATACCGCCGTCAGTACAGCGCGCGCGGCGCTCGGTCCGTTCGATATTCTGGTGAACAATGCTGGCATTACGTACAGCGCCAAACTGACCGATACAGACGATGCGCTGTGGGAACGGGTCATTCAGGTGAACCTCAATGGGGCGTATTATTGCTGCAAGGCGATTGTGCCCGATATGATTGCACGCGGCGGCGGGCGGATTATTAATATCGCGTCGATGGCGTCGCTCGTTGGGATGCCCTTCTCATCCGCCTATAGCGCTGCTAAGCACGGGTTGCTCGGCCTGACGCGCTCGCTGGCGCTTGAGTTGCAACGGTACCATATTACGTCGAATGCGATCTGCCCGGCCTGGGTCGATACCGATATGATGGCGGAGGCGATCAATGCACTGGCAGTGAAAACCGGTCGCACGCCGGAGGAGGCGCGCGAGGCGTTGCTGTCGCGCGGCGGTCAGCAACGTGCAATGTCGCCGGAGGAGGTGGCGATTGCCGCCTTGCGGCTTGCGGGTCCCGACGGCGCCTCTACGAATGGCGAGGCGATTGTGCTCCATTGAGTCCTATGCCTGCATATCTTGTCACTGTTTATTCATACCACGATCCCGCCGCTCCCGATCATCTCTTCCTGCTCGATGGCGATCTCGATGATGCGGCGGTTGCACGCCTGACGACCGATCTGCTCCACGATCCGGTCGTGCAGGAGGCGCGCTGGACCCTGCTCGATGATCTGAAAGATGCGCCGGTCGCCTGCGCCGACGGGACGCTGCTGGTCGAGATTGCGTATCGCCCCGGCGTGACCGATGCCGAGGCGGAGAGTGTGCGCAGCGGCGCCGCCCGCCTCGGCGTCGGCGGGGTGCATACGGTCAAGACGCTGCGCCGCTATCGGGTGGCGCATCCGGGTGATGAGCGCGACCTGTACAATGACCTCATCCAAACGGCGTTATGTTACCCTGCCGGCGCGGGTGCGGCTGAACGACGCGCCTGGTATGCGCATTTGCTTCATCCTCCTGCCGATCATGAGCCGTTCGTGGCGCGTGTGCCGATTACAACCGCTTCGGACGATGAACTTATGCGCATCAGTCAGGAGGGCATTCTGTCGCTCGACCTGCAGGAAATGCGCGCGATCCGGGCGTACTATCGCAGCGAAGGGCGCGAACCGACCGACGGCGAACTCGAGACACTGGCGCAGACCTGGAGTGAGCATTGCAGTCATAAAACCTTCAAGGGGCGCGTGATCTACAAGAGTTTCGTTCCACCGGATGCGTATGATGCAGCACTGCCCGCTGACGTCTATCCGTCACTGCACCGGTTGCTGCGCGATGGAGAGATCGACAGTCTCATCCGCACGTTTCTGATGGCGGCTACCCGGCGTGTGCTTGAGCAGCGTCAGGATCGCGATTTTGCAGTGCTCTCGGCGTTTGTCGATAATGCGGGCATTGTGGCGTTCGATGATCATTACGAGGTGTCATTCAAGGTCGAAACGCACAATCACCCTTCGGCGCTTGAGCCATTCGGCGGCGCGAATACGGGCGTCGGCGGCGTAGTGCGCGATGTGCTCGGCGTTTCGGCGCAACCTATCGCCAATACCGATGTGTTGTGCTTCGGTCCGCTCGATCTGCCCTACACCGATCTCAGCCCTGGTGTGCTGCACCCGCGACGCATTGCGACCGGCGTGGTCGCCGGTGTGCGCGACTACGGCAATAAACTGGGCATCCCCACAGTAAACGGCGCGGTTCTCTATGACCCTGGGTACGTGGCGAACCCGCTTGTCTACTGCGGCACTGTCGGTCTGGCGCCGCGTGATGCGCATCCGCGCGCGGTTCAACCCGGCGATGCCATTGTGGTGATCGGCGGACGCACCGGGCGTGACGGCATTCACGGCGCGACCTTCTCGTCGGTGGAGTTGACGTACACGACGGCGGAAGAGGTGGGTAGCGCCGTTCAGATTGGCGACCCGATCACGGAAAAGAAAATGATGGACGTGATCCTGCAGGCGCGTGATCGGAGGCTCTACAGCGCGATTACCGATTGCGGCGCCGGCGGGTTGTCGTCGGCGGTCGGTGAGATGGGGGCGGAGTGTGGCGCCGAGGTGGAACTGGCGCGCACGCCACTGAAGTACGCCGGTTTGCAGCCGTGGGAAATCTGGCTCTCGGAAGCGCAGGAACGGATGGTGCTGGCGGTGCCGCAGCAGCACCTGGCGGACATGCTGGCGCTCTGCGCCAGTGAAGATGTGGAAGCGACGGTCATCGGGCGCTATACCAGCACCGGTCGCCTGGTGGTGCGCTACAACGACCGGCTGGTCGTCGATCTGGCGATGTCGTTCCTCCACCATGGACGACCGCAGCGTCTGCTGGAGGCGCACTGGCATGGCGCAGCGCCGCCGGAGCAGCGATATATGGACAGTAGCAGCTGCTCAGATGCGGACGTCGCGCGCCTGCTGCTGTCGTTGCTGAGTCATCCCAACATCTCGTCCAAAGCGCCAATCGTTCGCACCTACGATCACGAGGTGGGTGGTCGCACGGTTGTCAAGCCGCTCATTGGCGACGGACCCGGCGATGCCGCGGTGTTGCAGCCGCTGCCGTCGTCGATGCGCGGGATTGCTATCGGCTGCGGCATCAACCCACGCTATGGACGGATCGATCCGTACTGGATGGCGCTGGCGTGTGTCGATGAAGCGTTGCGCAATGTGGTTGCCGTCGGGGCCGATCCGACCCACGCCGTAATACTCGACAATTTCTGCTGGGGCGATCCGCGCCTCCCGGATTGCATGGCGGGACTGGTGCGCGCTGCTGCCGGGTGTTATGACGCGGCAGTAGCGTATGGCACGCCGTTCATTTCCGGCAAAGACTCGCTCAATAACGAGTATCGCGACGCTGAGGGACGCCGCACGCCGATCCCGCCGACCCTGCTCATTTCGGCGCTGGCGCTGGTTCCCGACATCCGATGTGCGGTGACGTCAGATCTCAAGGAAGTGGGCAACTATGTCTATCTGGTTGGAATGACGCGGGCGGAACTGGGTGGCGCCCACCTGCTTGATGTTGTGCCGCCGTCATCCGTCTCATCTACCGCGTCTGATGCATTCACGCGGTTGCCGCGAGTGGATCTGGCGCAGGCGCCGCGTGTGATGGCAGCGCTGCACCGGGCGATCACCGCCGGGCTGGTGCGCGCCTGTCATGATCTGAGCGAAGGCGGGTTGGGGGTTGCGGCAGCTGAGATGGCGCTTGCCGGCAACCTTGGGCTGGCGCTGGACCTCAGAGATGTACCGCGTGAGTCCAGTGTTGACGATGATCTGACCCTGCTGTTCAGCGAGTCGCCGACCCGTTTCCTGGTGGAAGTGCGTCCGGTCGATGCTGCGGCATTTGAGGCGGCGCTCGCAGGGTATACGCACGCCCGGATCGGGGTTGTGACAGATGCCGATGTACGAATCACCGGGTTGACCGGCGCCGTAACTGTGCAGATCACGCTGTCTGCCATTGCATCAGCGTGGCAGGACGCCCCCTTCGCCTGATGCTTTAAGGGCGGACAGAAAATATGGGCGACGACGGGCGTTCTGGCGTTGGGATGCGCCGGTTCGTCCTCACCCCCTGCCCCTCTCCAGCTTCGCTGGAGAGGGGAGACCAGAGCCGTGCGCGGGGACGTTCCAATGCGGCGCAAGCCACGCGGCGCAAGCCACGTTGGCTCGGATGTTCTGTCCGCCCCTGAAGCTTGCGGGGGGTGGGGCGAAAGGAGGCAATGATGCGAAATGGTGATACGCCGCTCATGGATGCCGATCAGTTTGCCGCGTATATAGAGCGGCGCCTGAGCCTGTACGACGACATGCTCGAAGTGCGCGAGCGCCGGGGTTCTGTGCTGGTCGTCCATGCCCGGGGGTATGATGTGACCGTTAATCTCGAGCGATTCTATTGCGCATACGCGCGCGATCCTGCGCAACTCGACGCCGTTGTGCAAACCATCGTCAGTGTGTTGACACGCGACATCCCGATCCGCGATCGGAGCGATTTTGCGCTGTTGCGTGAGCGTATTTTCCCAATGCTCAAACCAATTGGTCTGCTGGCGTTCGTGCGCGAACGCCGTCTGCCGATGCTGGTCTATCGTCCGTTTCTGGCGGATCTCATCATTACATATGTGGTGGACGAACCCCAGAGTGTTGCGTATATCAATGAGCAGCATCTTGAGCAATGGGGCGTGAGTGAGCGCGAGATACACGAGACGGCGCTGCGGAATCTACGGCAACGAACGGACGAGCGCACGCCGTATATGATGGTTGGCGAGGATGAGCAGCAACTCTTCATCTACAACAGTCAGGATGGGTACGATGCCACGCGCCTGCTGCTGACCGACATCCTGGCAGATTGGGCGCAGCGTGTATCCGGCCAGCTGGTGATTGGTATTCCGAACCGTGATTTTCTGATTGCTCTGGGTGACGCCAACCCCGATATTCTGCGCAGCGTGGCGGCGCAGATTCAGATCGACGCAGTTCAGCGTGATCACGGGCTGACCGACCGCCTTTTCACCCTGGTTGGCGATCAGGTCTGCGAGTACGAGATGGCGTGATGGAACTCGGCATTCTGTTGTTTACGATTGGCGCCTTTGGCGTTGCAGGCGTGCTTGCCTGGCGTGACCGTCATCTTCACTATCTGATCGCCCTGGCGTCCGGGCAGATTGCCACGCTGCTTTCACCACTCTGGCAGCGTCTGTACGGGTTTTCCTACGATCCGTCGTTCAGCCCTTTGTTTCGTGTGCTTGATCATTCGTTGCCGACGGCGATCTTTCTGGCGGGATGGACGCTGATGCTGCCGCCGCTGATGATTTTCTTCCTCTATCAGCGGCGCTGGTGGGTTTCTGGCTATTTCACAGGCGCGTTGACATTTGTGCTCTTTACACTCTACCACATCCTGATCGAGACGATCGGCGTTCGCGCCGGCTGGTGGCAGTATGCCGATGGTGGCGCGCTGCCGTTCGATATCAGTGTCAACGTCCTTGCCGGTTTGATGAATGGGCTGGTATCGCTTGGGGGGCTGGCGGCGCTGCTGATCACGCGCCACTATGCCTGGCCAATGCTGCTGGCCGTCATGCTGCCCATGCCACTCCTGATGAGCGCGCTGGTGCATGGGTTGCTCGGCGCGCCGCTGTACACTGTACTGCTGCTCCGCGCCCAGTCGTGGGCTGCGGCGATCGGCATGGTCGGCACCCTTGGGTTGCTCCTCTGGGGTGCGCATATCATCGCCAGCGAATTGGGGCGCCGCCCGGTCATCGGTCGCACGACGACGTAGAGACACAGCATTGCACTGCCTCTACGCCGCCGCCCGGTTGTGGGTTGCCCAATGGCGTCGATGTCAGTCGCGTTTGCGACAAATGCCCACGCCGTCGCGCACCGGCACCAGGACTGACTCAAGCTGCGGGTGGGTCATGATCGCGCGGTTGAACTCTTGAATGCCGCGCACGATTGGCGCTGCGTCATCCTCCAGCACCAGCGCGTTGCACAGCACATTGTCGGCAATCAACAGACCGCCGGGTCGCAGGCGGGAGACGCAGAGGTCGAGCGCCCGCAATGACTCGCGTTCACCCGTCAGATGGCGGAGAATGTCGAGAAAGACAAGATCATACGGACCTTCCGTCTGTTCGAGGGTGCTGAACCATTCGCCCTCGATAATCGTGAAATGGTCGCCATAACCGGCGTGTGAGACGTAGGTGCGCGCCAGGGCGATCCGCTCCGGGTTGCGCTCGATTGCCGTCAGACGACCGCCATTTGGCACAATCGCTCGTAGCAGCCAGATGGCGGCGTATCCGGTAGCCACGCCGATCTCCAGCGCTTCGCGCGTGCCATGCATCTTCGCCAGCAGGTAGAGCAACTGCCCCTCGACCGGTCCCACCAGGGGCCAGCCATGTTCGCGCGCCTGACGCTCCAGCTCGGCCAGCGCCTGTGGTCGCGGCGGCATCAGTTCAGCCAGATAATCTTCGATTGCGATGTTCGTAATATCGTCACGCATGATGCGCCCTCCTTGTACGATGGACATAATGTAAAAAAGTCTGTCGATGAGCGCGACAGCGGTCGTCACCGTTGCCCACCGCGAGAACGCGCTGCATGGCAGCATAAAAATTGTACCACACATACACAAAGAATTGACAGGCAGCGCACGATTACGGTATTATTGCAAACCGCAACAAGCGCACACCAGGCGAACACGTCTCCTGCCCGCTGTCCCTCGATGTCCGGTCGTGTCGGATGGCGCACGTGTTCCCTCACACAATGGAGTCTTCATGCATCGCGGATATCATCGCTGGGAGAGTCCGGCGCTTGGCAGACCGATGGAACTGCTTGTGTTCGGTCATGCCGGAGCGCCGGTGATTGTGTTTCCGACGTCGCGCGGTCGATTCTTCGAGTATGAAGACCGCGGCATGGTTGCCACACTCGGGCATCACATCGAACAGGGATGGATTCAACTGTACTGTGTCGACAGTGTGGATGCGGAAAGCTGGTACTGCGGATGGGTTCATCCGCGCGATCGTCTGCGCCGTCACGATCAGTACGAACGCTACATTCTCGATGAGGTGCTGCCGTTCATCTACCATCAGAATCCGAACCCCTTCATTATGGTGCATGGATGTTCGTTTGGCGCAACCCATGCCATGCTCTTCGGTCTGCGGCATCCAACACGCTTCAGCCGTATTCTGGCGTTTTCCGGCCTGATGGATATTCGCTCGTTCATGGATGGCTATCACGATCAGGAGGTGTACTTTCATAATCCAGTCGAGTTCATCAGCGGACTGCAGCCCGGACAGTACGCCGATGCTCTGCGACGGCTGGATATCGTCATGGCGATTGGGCGCGACGATGAACTGGCGCCGAGCAATGCCGCACTTTCGGAGGCGCTCTGGGCTAAAGGCGTCTGGCACGCTATGCGCTGGTGGGATGGCTGGGCGCACGACTGGCCCTACTGGCAGCAGATGATCCGTATATATATCAATGGTGCAGACTGATTGCCGCATATCGCATATGCCCAAGGAGTGAAGCGTGACCCTGAAAATCGGCGTTCTGGTTGGGCGGGAAAATACCTGGCCCCCTGCCTTTATCGAGGAAGTCAACCGGCGCAATGCAGGTGTGACGGCTGAGTTCGTCAAACTGAGCGGCACCCGTATGGCGGAAGAGGCGCGCTACGCGGTCATCGTCGATCGCATCTCGCACGAGGTGCCGTACTATCGCACCTTCCTCAAAACGGCGGCGATCGGCGGAACGCACGTGGTCAACAACCCGTTCTGGTGGAGCGCCGACGAGAAGTTTACCGGCGCCACGATTGCAACGCGCCTCGGCATCGCTCACCCGCGCACGGTCGCACTGCCGTCGCACTCCTACATCCCTGCCATTCATCCGGTCGAGTCGCTGCGCAATCTGGAGCCGCGCATTCCATGGGAACAGCACGTGGAGTATGTTGGCGGCTTCCCGCTCATTCTGAAGCCGCACGCCGGCGGCGGGTTCAAGCAGGTCTACAAAGTGTACGATATGCAGGGGTTGTGGTCGGCGTACAACGAGAGCGGCGCCGAATGCATGATGATGCAGGAGTTCATCCAGTGGGATAAGTATGTGCGCTGCCTGGTCATTGGACGCGAACATGTGCTGGTGATGAAGTTCGATGTGAGTGCGCCATACCCGCATCGCTATTTCGATGAGCCGGATTACCTGACGTCCGAAGAGCATGAGCGAGTGGTGCGCGATGCGTTGAACCTGTGCCGCGCGCTTGGCTACGATATGAATACGGTTGAGTTCGCCATCAAGGACGGCATCCCCTACGCGATCGATTTCACCAATCCGGCGCCGGATATGGATTACTGGTCGCTCAAGGAGAAGTTCTTCCGCTGGGCAGTGACGAAGATGGCGGATATGTGCATTGCGAAGGCGCACTCCGGGCCGGCGACGCTCGATGAGATCCACTGGAGTCGTCTGCTCAATCCGCTCAATGCTGTTGCTGAGCCGAAGAAACGCGCCACTCGAAAGAAAAAGAACGACACCTGATGGGGGCGTTTATGCTGGAGCACGCAATCGCCGATTATCACGCGCTGCTGGAGGACGAAGAGGTCGCGCGCGCGACCTGGGAGGCGTTGACCGAGGGACAGCGTGAGCGCCGGCTTTTCTTCGGCGCCCGACCGCTTGCCACTGTGATGCGTCCGCGATTTCTGACCAGGCAGCAGTACGAGTTGTTGCAACGCGGCGTCGGGCTGGTTGTCGCGGCGCTGCAACGCCTTGGCGATGCGCTGCTGGCCGATGCGACGCTGCGCTCGCGGATTGCGCTGACGCCACAGGAAGAGGCGCTGCTGGCGCGCGATCCCGGCTATCCGCAGCACAGCGCCCATTCGCGCATGGATACGTTCCTGACCCTCGATGGTACATCACTCCAGTTTGTCGAGTACAATGGCGAAAGCCCGGCAGCGATCGCCTACGAAGATGTGCTGTCGGAACTCTTCAGTTCGCTCCCCGCCATGCAGCAGTTTGCCCGACGCTACACTGTCACGCCGTTGCCAGCGCGCCACCGGCTGCTTGCCGTCTTGCTGGATGCCTGGAACCAGTCTGGCGGTTCGGGATCGCCGCGGATTGCCATCCTGGACTGGAGCGGTCTGCCGACGCACTCGGAGTTCGTGCTGTTCCAGCGCTATTTTCGTGACCATGGCATCGAAGCGGCGATCTGCACGCCCGACGACCTGGCGTATCGCAATGGGCGCCTGGTCGCCACGCGCTTCGAGACGGCGGATCCGACGGCGGCCTCCGAATTTCCCATCGATCTGGTGTACAAGCGTGTGCTGACCAGCGAGCTCCTGGTGCGCTACGGCGACGCAGCGCTCGACCATCCGTTGATGCGCGCCTACGCCGATGGCGCCATCTGTATGGTCAATTCGTTTCGGGCCAAACTATTGCACAAAAAAGCAATCTTTGCGTTGCTGACCGACGACGCCCTGCATGATCTCTTCACGCCCGACGAGCGCGCTGCCATTGCAGCGCATGTGCCCTGGACACGTATGGTGCGTCCGGGGAGCACAACCTACCAGGGTTCACCGATTGACCTGATAGCGTTTGCGCGCGCTGAACGTGAGCGCCTGGTCATCAAGCCAAACGACGAGTATGGCGGCAAAGGAGTGATCATCGGCTGGGAGACGCCGCCAGACGAATGGGACCGCGCCCTCGGTGACGCGCTGCGCTCGCCGTCGATCGTGCAGGAGCGCGTGACCATCGCCTATGAGGAGTACCCCGCCATGGTCAATGGCGCCGTTCAGATCGGGCGCCGTCTGGTGGACAGTGATCCGTTTGTGTTCGGCGGCGACGTGCACGGGTGTCTGTGCCGTCTTTCGACGGTTACATTGCTGAATGTGACGGCTGGCGGCGGATCGACGACGCCGGTCTTTCTGGTGGGGAGGGGAGCGGAGCCATGACATCGTACAATCCTGCGGCGCACGATTTTCCGTTTACCATCGGCATCGAGGAGGAGTATCAGGTCGTAGACCCGCACACGCGCGAATTGCGCTCGTACATTACGCAGATCCTTGATCGCGGGCGCATGATTCTGCGCGAGCAGATCAAGCCGGAACTGCACCAGAGCATGGTGGAGGTCGGCACGCAGCCATGCCGGACCGTCCAGGAGGCGCGCGCCGAGGTGGTGCGGCTGCGTGGCACGATTGCCGGTCTTGCCCGCCAGCACGGGTTGACGATCATCTCTGCCGGAACCCACCCCATCTCATCGTGGATGAGCCAGGAGATTACCCCGTTCGAACGCTACAAAGGGGTTGTTGAGGAAATGCAGCAACTGGCGCTGCAACTGCTGATTTTCGGCATGCATGTCCACGTTGGCATGCCAGATGATGAAGTCGCCATCGAACTGATGAATGTGGCGCGCTACTTCCTGCCCCACATCCTGACGCTCTCGACATCATCGCCATTCTGGATGGGGCGCAACACCGGTTTCAAGTCGTACCGTTCGGCGCTCTTCTCGAACTTTCCGCGCACCGGCATTCCGCCGAGTTTCCATTCGGCCGCCGAGTTTCAGAACTATGTGCAATTGCTGATCAGGACGAACTGCATCGACGATGCGAAGAAGATCTACTGGGACCTGCGCCCGCACCCGTACTTCGGTACGCTCGAGTTCCGCATTTGCGATGCTGCAACGCGGGTAGACGAGTGCATTGCGCTGGCGGCGCTCATGCAGGCGCTGGCAGTCAAACTGCACCTGATGTTTTCCGAAAACACCACCTTCCGCGTCTATCGACGCGCCGTCATTATGGAGAACAAATGGCGGGCGCAGCGCTGGGGGCTGGAAGGCAAACTGATCGATTTCGGCAAACGCACCGAGGTGGAGGCGAAGGCGCTGATGCACGAACTGGTCGCCTTTGTCGATGAAGTCGTCGATGAACTCGGCAGCCGCCACGAAGTTGAGTATCTACTCAAAGTCGCCGACGGCGGGTCGAGCGCTGATCGGCAACTGGCGGTCTTCCGCGAAACGAATGACCTGCGCGCCGTGGTAGACCACCTGGTGAACGAGACGCTGGAGGGAGTGCCGGTGTATCAGGAGTAATCGTGTCTGCCGTTCCCACCGGGGACGACCGCTCCTGCCTGTGCCCTGTTCTGGAACAGCCCTACCCGGCGCTCCAGCGGATCACCGCCGATGCCCAGGTGAGGCCGCCGCCAAATGCCATGAGGAGCACGTGGTCCCCTTTGCGCAGCCGTTGCTGCTCAACGGCTTCGACGAGTGCAATTGGAACGCTGGCGGCTGATGTGTTGCCGTAGCGGTCGAGGTTGACGAACACGCGATCCATCGGCGTCTCGAGGCGTTTCGCTGTTGCTTCGATGATGCGCAGGTTCGCCTGGTGGGGAATAATCAGCGCGATGCCGTCGGTGGAAAGCCCGGCCGCCTGGATGGCGTCGAGAGCCGAGGCGGCCATTTCTCGAACGGCGTGCTTGAAGATTTCGCGCCCATTCATGTAGACATACTGGCGTCCCTGTTCGAGCAATTCCGGTGTCGCCGGGAGGCGCGTCCCGCCGGCATCGACCGCCATGAGGTCTTCCTGATCGCCATCGGCGCCGAGCACGCACGAAATGAGACCAGCCGGTTCATCGGAAGGCTGGAGCACCACAGCGCCCGCCCCATCGCCGAACAGCACACACGTATTACGGTCATTCCAGTTGATGAAGTGGGTAAAGATGTCGCAGGCGACGAAGAGCACATTGCGCGCCGCGCCGCTGCGGACCATGCTGGTCGCCACCTGCAGGCCATAGATGAAGCCGCTGCATGCTGCAACCACATCGAAGGCAGCGGCGCGGCGCGCGCCGATTCCCGCCTGCACCGCGCATGCCGTAGCCGGGAAGGGACGGTCGGGCGTACAGGTTGCCAGGATGACCGTATCGATCTGGGCGGCGTCGAGACCGGCGCGCGCGAGGGCGGCGCGCCCTGCAGCGATCGACAGCGTCGATGTGTAGTCGCCAGGACCTGCAATGCGTCGTTCACGAATACCGGTGCGGGTTTGAATCCACTCGTCCGACGTTTCGACTATTCGTTCAAGATCGGCATTGGTCAGCACACGTTCAGGAACCGCCATGCCCCAGCCCGTAATCGCAGCAAAGTTCGCCATACCCGCCTCGGATGATGCAAGAAGGGTTACTGACACGCCGGGATGGCAGTCAATAACCCCTCACGACGCGCACGTGACGTATTATTTCTCGCCGGCTTCGCTCTTCGGCTCGACGACCAGGCGCCCCCGGTAATACCCGCACGATTTGCAGACATAATGCGCGCGCATCAATTCGCCGCAGCGCGTGCATGGTACGAGCGTCGGCGCATCGAGGCGCTGGTTGCGGCGACGGTTGCCGCGTCGATGGCGAGAAACTTTTGTTTTTGGTACAGCACCCATAACCTGATTACCTTTTGCTCCCTGTCATTCTGGCTTCAGCAGCGCGCGCAGCGCGGCAAACCGTTCATCGCCGCCGGAACTGCCGCACGAACACTGCTCGACATTCAGATCAGCGCCGCACTCCGGGCAGAGACCGCGGCAGTCGGGCTTGCAGAGCGGTTGCATTGGCAGCGCGAGCAGCACATACTCGCGCAGCATCTCACCGACATCCGCCATATGCAACTCATCGAGGTAGAACGGGTCCTCCTCGTCGGGTTGCGGTAGCGGCGTTCCGGTCGTCACATCGATCCGCGAATGGAACTCATCGCGGAAGCGCACCTCGATATGCTGGACGGCTGGATTGAGGCAGCGGACGCACTCCATCTCCACGGTTCCGTGGGCATGCACATCGACCAATACCCCGCTGGCGGTACGGGTGAACCGCACGTCACCAACCACGCTGCGTATGTCGAGAACATCGTCGAGGCGCAGGACAGGCTCGGTAAAGTCGTACCTGCGTGACGCGCCAACATACTCGCGCAACAGTTGGGCGACGTTGAACTTCAAATCGGTGATCGGTTTTGACATGTGCATGGTAGAGCCCTCTGCGCTCACAGAGGATGCATTATAGGTCAGTGGCGTTATGCTGTCAAGAACGATTATCGATGTAACTGTTCACCCTTGGGGTCACGGAATCGCCTTCGGAGCGAGGGCGTCTCGCTTTCACCGGCGGTCGAGGGCGGGACGCCCTCGCTCCCAGGGCAGTCGAGGGCGGGACGCCCTCGTTCCCAGGGCAGTCGAGGCGGGACGCCCTCGTTCCCAGGGCGGTCGAGGCGGGACGCCCTCGCTCCCAGGGCAGTTGAGGGCGGGACGCCCTCGTTCCCAGGGCAGTCGAGGCGGGACGCCCTCGTTCCCAGGGCAGTCGAGGCGGGACGCCCTCGTTCCCAGGGCAGTTGAGGGCGGGACGCCCTCGTTCCCAGGGCGGTCGGGGCGGGACGCCCTCGTTCCCAGGGCAGTCGGGGCGGGACGCCCTCGTTCCCAGGGCAGTCGAGGGCGGGACGCCCTCGTTCCCAGGGCAGTCGAGGCGGGACGCCCTCGTTCCCAGGGCAGTCTGAACAGTTACCTATCGACCTGGCAGGCGAGGTTCGCGAGCTGCGCCAAGTTCCTGCAGACCGTTTTGCACGCTGGTGATGACCTTCAGCAGGCGTTGTTCGAGTTCTTCGAGCACCTGACGCGCATACTCGTCGGCGCCGGCGCGCACGGAGCGCGCCTCGCGCTCCGCCTGTTCCAGCAACCGCGCACGTTCCGCCTCGATCGCCGCCAGCAGGCCCTGTTCCTGCAACACCTGCTGCACCCGTTCCTGCGCCTCGCTGATCAACCGTTCCTGCTCGCTGATGATCCGACGCGCCTGGCGCAATTCCTCCGGAACTGCCACGCGCATGCGGTCGATAATGTCGAGCACCCGATCTTCGTCGATCAACAGTCGACCGCTGAACGGCACCCGTTTACCTTCGGCGATGACATCTTCCAGTTCATCGATCAACTGATCCAGTTCGATGGCTCATCACCTCCTGCCATAAACGCGCTTCAGCGCGTCCACTACCGGACCGGGAACCAGCCAGGAGACATCGCCGCCAAGCGATGCAATTTCACGCACGGTGCTTGAACTGAAAAAGGTATAGCGGTGACTCGCCATAAACAGAACGATATCGATGTCAGGTGCGAGAGTCTGATTGATCTGCGCCAGTTGAAACTCTGCTTCGAAGTCGCCGACCGCGCGCATCCCGCGCACGATCACTGACCCGCCGACGCTGCGCACATAATCGACCGTCAGCGTTGAATAGGTATCTACCCTGACACGCGGCAGGTGTCTGGTCGACTCGCGTAACAGTGCGACCCGTTCCTCGGTGCTGAAGAGCAACTGTTTGTTGGGTCGATCAAAGACAGCCATGATAACCGTATCGAAGATGCGCGACGCGCGCGCGGCAATATCCAGATGTCCATTCGTGACTGGATCGAAGCTTCCTGGATAGACGGCAATCGTCACCCCTTCTCTCCTTCACTGGTGCAATGCGGATCCGCAGAACGCTGCGTCGTGCCATCAGCGATCGGCCGGCAGCACAGTGGACTGATGCATCTCATCGGAATCGGAGGCGATATCGTCCGGCGCCAGTTCGTAAATCGAAAAGCATGAGTCTCCCAAACGGCGGAATTTACGGCGGCGGAAACGCTGGTAACGATCACTGAGTTCGACGCGCGGCGAGTGACCGACAACCAGGATGCCAGCGCCAACCAGCAGGTTTGCGTCGTCCACCGCGCAAATCGTCGCCTCAATCGCAGGATCAGCATAGGGCGGGTCCATAATGATTATATCATACTTCTCGTGGTGACCGTGAATGCGCAGGAAGCGCTCGACCGGCATATGAAAGATGCGCGCCCGATCCGCCAGACGGGTGTGTTCCAGGTTCTCGCGGATGATCCGGCACACGTGCGCTTTGTGCTCGACAAAATCGGCCCACGACGCGCCTCGGGACAGGCATTCGATCCCCAGCGATCCGGTGCCGGCATACAGGTCGAGCACGCGCCCGCGAATGGGCCCGTATCCTTCAATGACCGAAAAGAGCGCCTCCTTGACCCGATCAAGCATCGGGCGCGTGCCAAGTCCCTCTGGCGCTTTCAGGCGATGACCTTTGGCTGTTCCGGTAATAACGCGCATGGTCCTTACCTTTCAGCCGCAATCGCATCGAGCGTGGCGGCGAACGCCGCAATCGTCGCATCGATGTCGTCTGGCGTATGGACTGCCGAGACAAAGCCGCTCCGACCGCGCATGAGATCAACTCCCTGGTTGATCATCGCCAGGCGCACCAGGTGAACCAGACGCGGATCGCCGCCGCGCTTCAGTTCGTCCGGCGGCGCTGTCGGTGCGAGTTCACCCGGCGGGAAACCGACCGAACACCCGGCGATGATATGAAAGATTGAACTGTCGCCATAGACCGCCCAGCCGGCAAGGTCTCGTTTGCGCAGTTCAGCGTTCATGCCGGCGATGAGGCGCTCGCCGAGCGCAGCGGCGCGCGCCCCTGGCGCGTCGCTGGCGACGATGTCGAGCATCGCCACGCCTGCGGCTGCAGAGAGGGGCGCGGCGTTGAATGTGCCAAAATGCCGTATTTTGTGCGCCTGGTTCCATGTCGCATCGCCGAATGCCAGATGCTTCAGAATATCGGCGCGTCCACCAACCGCGCCGCCGGGCAACCCGCCAGCCAGAATCTTCGCCAGGGTCGTCAGGTCGGCGACGACCCCTGCGCGCTGCTGCGCGCCACCCGGTGCAACCCGGAAGCCGGTGACGATCTCATCACAGATCAACAGCACGCCATACTGCCATGTTAACTGCCGCAGATCGCGCAGAAACCCAGACAGCAGCGGGACGGCGCCATACGATGCGCCGGTCGGTTCGAGGATCACGGCGGCCACATCGGTGCGACTGCGCAGGATGTGCTCGACATAATCAAGATCGGTCGGTGCAACGATCATCGAGCCGAGGACGCCATCGTACAGCCCGGCGGGGGCGCTGGCATCGTTCGTATCGTGCGCCAGCATGTCATGCCAGCCGTGGTAGTGCCCGGCGAAACGGATGACAACCGGTCTGCCGGTAAAAGCGCGCGCCAGGCGCAGCGCCATCATCGTCGCTTCGGTACCCGAGGCGGTGAAGCGCAACAGTTCGATGCCGGGAACCAGGCGCTTCACCAGGTGCGCCCATTGCAGGCTGAGTTCGTGTTCGGCGCCGTAATGCGTGCCTCGTTCCATCTGGCGTTGCACCGCTGCGACGATCGCCGGGTGCCCATGACCGAGCAGCAGCGCGCCATGCCCCATCCAGTAGTCGATCAGTTTGTTTCCATCGGCATCCCATTTATGCGCTCCGGCGCACCGTTCGACGTACAGCGGAAACGGTGCGATGTAGCGCCCATCGTGGGTGACGCCGCTGGGGAACAGTGTCTGCGCCTGGCGGAACAGCGCCTGTGATCGCGGATGTTGCTGAATGTACGTCTCAATGATGGTCATCAAATACCATACTCCAGCCGGGTGATGAGGGCTTCGGGCAACTGTGCGTCACGCATCTGTCGCTGTGTCAGCCCGATGTCGTAACGAACGCGACGGAACGTAATGGTATTGGTGGTTGTATCGAAGATCGCGAAGGCGGCGCGTGGGTCCTGATTCCGCGGCTGTCCGACGCTGCCCGGATTGACGATATACCGGAACCCGGTTTCAAACGTCAGTGTCGCGCCATCGTCCGGCGACGACGGTCCCTCGCAGCGTCCTTCGGGGGTCAGGCGGAAGACCAGCGGCACGTGCGAATGACCAATCAAACAGACCTGTTGCTCGAAGCGGCGAAAATTGTCGAGCGCCTGATAGCGCGTCAGCAGGTACTCCCATATCGGTTCGCGCGGGCTGCCGTGAGCCGCAAAAAAGCGCTCATTGATCGACTGGAAGGGCTCGAGTTCTTCCAGCAGCATCCGATGGTCGTATGTCAACTGATCGCCATTCCAGATGTTGGCAGCGCGCGCATCCGGGTTGAAATCGCTCAGGTCCAGCAACCCAAGGCAGGCAAGATCGTGGTTGCCTGCGAGCATGATGCTCGCGAGGGTGCGGATCGTTGCCACGCATTCGTTGGGACGTGGACCGTATCCGATGGTATCTCCCAGATTCCAGACGGTATCATAGGGCTGGGCGGCAGACAACACTGTTTCGAGCGCCACGATATTCGAGTGAATATCCGAAAGAATCAGGATGCGCATAAGTCGTGATACGTCCTCACAACCACCCGGGCGGGCTGCAGCACATATACCGAGCATGATACCACGTCAGACGCTCTGGTGCAGCTCTGGGTCGAAGCAATCCGCAATCTGGCTGTAAGGTTTCGGTAATGCCAGGGCTTTGCATCCGTTCCTGCCCGCTCCTATAATACGCCTGAATGTCGTAGCGCTCAGCGTTCAAGGAGACCCGGCGCGCTATGAGCGAGCCAACACCAACCGGTCAGGGGTATTGCCCGTATCTCGGTCTGAAGCAGAATCGCGCGATCCGGTTTTCATCGCCGACGCCGGAGCATCGTTGTTACGTCGGCGGCGAGCCGGTCGAGATACCGGTCGATCAGAGCACATTTTGCCTTTCCCGCAATCATGTTCAATGCCCATTATACATGGGTTTAACACTTCCCTCGATTCCGGCAGCAGCCAGCTCTGCAGGCGCTGCAACTGCAGCGCCTGCAGGGTTGCGCGGCTGGCTGCGCACGCTGTCGCCGCGCGATCGCGCGATCTACGCGTTGATGCTGGGCATGCTGGCGATCATTGTGCTGGTGTACGCCATTGCCGGATGGCAGGCTTTGACCGGCAGCGGGACAGTCACGGGAGCGCCTTCGCCGATAACCGTGGCGCCGCCGGAAACGGCGACTGCGACGCCATCGCCGCAACCGTCTCCCTCGCCAACAGTGACGCCGCTTCCGCCCACTCCCACGGCGCTGCCAACCAGCACGCCATCGCCGCAACCGTCCCCCTTGCCAACGCAGGAGCCGCTGATCATCGTGCCAACAGCGCTGCCGCCGCAACCAACCGACACCGCAGCCGTTGCGCCTTCACCAACTACCGATGCGACAGCAACGCCATCCTCGACCGGTCAACCGGTCCAGCCATCGCCGACCCCCACGGCGACTGCAGCGCCGGTCGTGCCGCCGACCACGCCCCCCCAGCCAACCGCTGCGCCTCCCGTGACGCCGCGACCGCCGGCAGCCACGGCGGCGCCTGCGGTTCAGCAGCAGCGGTTGTGGCTCTATTTCGGTGATGCGACCGGCGCCCTGTTTGTGCCTGTCCAGCGTCTCGTTCCTGTTGAAGATCGCAAAGTAGCGACGGCAGCCGTCAACGCTCTGATCGAGGGTCCGCGCAACGGACTCGAGCGCCTGATCGATCCGCAGGCGCGCCTGTTGAACATAACGATCAACAATGGTCTTGCAACGGTCAACTTCGACCGACCGCCGCACCTGAACGGTGATCCGCGCGGCCTGTACTCGATCGTTCTGACGTTGACCCACTTCGAGACGATCAGTCGGGTACAGTTTCAGGTCAATGGCGCAAACATCGGCATCGATGGGAGCGGACCGATTGGGCGACCGGTCGTCAATCCGTTAAACCCGGACAATCTGCCGGTCGATTATGCGATCACTGAGTTTCTGCCGACGTACTATCTGGCAAACGATGGCTTCCACACGATCCGCATCATTCGCATGGTTCCGAAGACACGCCAGGTGGCGGAGGGGACTGTGCGCGCACTTATCGAGGGACCGGGAATCTACGAATATGCGGTGCAGCGCACCATTCCGCCAGGAACCGATCTCCGCGCGATCAGTATCAACCAGGGGGTCGTGCGGGTCGATTTCAATGCTCAATTCGCCGAGGCGACGGATCGGAACGCTGCGGTGCGCACGCTGGTCGAATCGCTGACCACCCTGCCGCGTGTGACCGGGGTGCAGATCTTCGTCGAGGGTCGCTCACTTGCAGAATGGTGGGGCGAGCCGTATGGCAGGGTCTATCCAAAGCCGCTGATCAACCCGGAGTGATGATTTACCACCAGCGCCACTGAACGTACTGGTGTTCCTGCGGTGGAACGATGCGGCAGTGCGTGCATATGCGGAATGGAATGCCGGTTTCACGTTCGAGGTGGAGATCGTCGCGTCCGCCGCAGTAGCGGCATACGCTCAGATTTTCGATATCATCGGCGCGCCAGAGTTGCGGAATGAGCGTCAGTTCCAGCGGATGAACACCGTCGATTGCTGCGATCCTGACGCATACCGCCGCCGGAAAGACCGCTTCGACGCGCGCAAACAGATGGTAGCGATACGAATACACCTCGTCGCCGACGCAAATGGCGCCTATCCGCGGATGGGTTCGAATTTTCATGGCATCCTCAGCAGCGCAGCCAGCCTGCGCAGTTCCTCTTCATCGAGACGAAACGCTTCGTGGTCGCTGAACATGAGCGCATCAAGCGCATCGGCGAGGCGTTCCTCCGCACCTTCCTCAAAATGCGCCTGACCACGTTCAACCGCATAGAACTGGTCGAATGCCCATGCTGCCAGCGCCTGGTCGGTCATTGCGCCGGATAACCGCGCGTCAATCTGCTCCGCTACCGCATGGCGTGTAATGATCGTCATGAATCTCGTGGCTGAGCCGGTGCAACGAACCGACCCCGCCGGCGTCACGGATCGCGCAATGCCTGATCGCACATTGCGAAAAAGCCGCACCCATGGCATCGTGCAGGATCATCGTGACTCCGATCGCAATCGTTGTCAAGCGCCGCGCGCATCTCTGCGATCAGCGCCAGCGTTGCTTCGCGCACCCGTGGCGTGTACGACAGCCGAAACGTTCGGTCGGCATAGCGCAGCAAACCGTAGGGCGGGGCGATGCCGGTCGTCTCCTCAATCAGCAGACAGTATGCCGCCAGTTGCATGAGATCGGACTCATACGGGCGGGTTGCATTTCTCCCCGGTTTGACCTCAACCGGGATCAGATGTCCGCGTCGCTCGATGAGATAATCGGGTTTTCCGACCAGCCCAATCCGGCGCGCCACAAGTGGTCGCTCCGGCGAGTGCGCATTGGTGTCGCGGTACACGACCGGCGCCCAGGGAAGACCGGTGGCGGCGCGGAGGCGGAGGGCGCCGGTCAGCGCGACCAGGGCGAGCAGAAGCAACGCCAGTCCAATCGTGATCGCCATTGGTCAGCCAGCCATACCGCCGCCGACCAGCAGCGCCAGCGCCAGCGCGCCAAGGAGCGCAGCGACGATCATCAACAGACGACTCATAGCGACCGATCGGTCGTGGCGGCGGTGCAGCATTGTTCCGTACTCGCGGCGCTCGCGCCCTTCCGGTTCGAGCCCGGCGACTCGACGCAGCCACCAGGCGCGCGCACAGTAGACATATTCGCCAATTTCACTGGCGCGTATTGTTGGCGCCCGCTGACCAGGCATAGATCATACCATTTTCGATTTTCGATTTTGGGAGTACTGCGCCTGGAGCCACAAACCCTGAAACCGCACATGGCAATATAAAACTACCCGCCGCCCAGTACCGGGTTGCCGCCAATCCAGTTGGCGACATCGGAAACGGTGATGACCACCATCAAACCCATGAGCATCATGAACCCGATAGCGTGCACCATCGCTTCGCGCTCAGGCGGAATCTTCTTACCGCCGCGCGCGATCTCGATCAGCGAGAAGATGATGTGGCTGCCATCGAGCGCCGGGATAGGCAACAGGTTGATCAGGAACAGATTGAGGCTGATAAGCGCCGTCCACTGCCAGAAACCGATCCAGCCATCGCGCTGAATAACCTCGCCGGTGCCGCGGGCGATGCCGACCACCCCGGCGACCCCGCCCTGCGGCGCTTCGCTGATCCCCAGCAGGCTGCCGAGCATCTGACCGAGACCGGCAATAAATCGCCCCAGGACATCGAAGGTATACGTAAAACCGGTGCCCAGCGCCGTGAGCGGCGTTGCCGGAACGATCTGGATATTGGGCGTATACGCGAAACCAAACCCGTTCTCGAACGTCACACCGTCACGCTCCCAGGGTCCGGGAGTGATCATCAGCACAACACGCGCGCCATCGCGATCAACGACCGCCTCTATCGTGCGACCGCGATTTTCGGCGGCAATCAGGCGAATGACGCTCAGATCGGTATCAAGCGCGCGTCCGCCGAGCGCGATCAGCAGATCGCCGCTCTGCAACCCGGCGCGTTCCGCAGGGGTCGCCGGGTAGACGACGTCGATGCGCGCGCCGTCGAAGGCGGCGGGAACGCCGCGTGCCATAAAGATGCCGCTAAAAATGAGGAACGCCAGCAACAGGTTCATCAACGGTCCGGCGAGCAAAACAACGATTTTCTTCCATGGCGATGCTGCGGACAGACTGCCGGTCCCGTAGATCTGATCTCCCTCGCCGCCGAAGCGCACGAAGCCGCCGATAGGCAGCCAGTTGAGCGTATATTTGACGCCGTTGCGCTCAAAGAGCACCATTGCGCGCGGCGGATAGCCGAGACCAAACTCCTCGACCTTAATGCCGAACCATACCGCCGTCAGAAAATGCCCCAGCTCGTGAACCAGCACCAGCAGCCCGAGCATGAGCAGGAATGCAACAATGGTAACCAGACCGTCGGGCAAACTCTCGAACACCGCGCTTCTCCTCCTGAATAACGAGCGGCGGCTGCAACACCATCGGACAGTCGCGCCGCGCACAGGGTAGTGTACCGTATTGCAGAAGGGTCTGTCAACCGACGGGCGTTGAGTCACTGTTCACCCTTGGGGTTACGGAGTCGCCTTCGGAGCGAGGGCGTCTCGCTCTCACTGGCAGTCGAGGGCGGGACGCCCTCGCTCCCAGGAGCAGTCTGAACAGTTACAGCGTTGAGTACATGTTCAGATTTGGTGTCAAAGCATTCGCGTCGCGACGTTGCACTGCAATGTCGCTGTGACCGCACCCTCGCTCCAGGGAGAAGCGTGAACAGGTACGGGGTCGAAGCGCCGCTTTGTACTGGAAGGGCGGAATGCTATAATCTGGAGTGATCGGCGACATTGGGAAGGGGACACTGGTATGACCACGGTTGAAACCCGATATGAACATATTGTGCTCGATGAAGCGCAGGTCGCGTACATCGCCGGCACGACGATGAAGGTCCGCGAGCTTGTCGCGGAACGCTATGCCTACGGGTGGAGCGCCGAGGAGCTCCAGTTTCAGCATCCGTATCTCTCGCTGGGGCAGATCTATTCGGCACTGGCGTATTATTTCGACCACCAGGACGCCATGGACGCCGATCTGCAGGAGCGGGCGGCGCGCGTCCAGGAGGTGCGCCAGAGTCAGGCGCCGACTGCATTCGGGCAGCGGTTGCGCGCGGCCCGAGGCAGGTGATGGCGCTCAAGCTCTATATGGATCATCACGTGCCGCGAGCGATTACGAATGGCTTGCGGATGCGCGGCGTTGACGTGCTTACCGCCTTGTGAGGATCAGGCGGATCAACGTGAAGATTCCGACCTGCTTGATCGGGCATCGGCGCTGGAGCGCGTGCTGTTCTCGCAGGATGATGATCTGCTCGCAGAAGCCACCCGCCGCCAGACCCAAGGCATTGCCTTTTTCGGCGTGGTCTATGGGCATCAACTGCACGTGAGCATCGGGCAGTGTGTGCGCGATCTCGAACTGATCGCACTCCTCGGGACGGCAGAAGACGTGCGGAATCAGGTGGTCTTTCTTCCGTTATGAACGACCTGTGCAAAGAGCACAGCGGCTCCTCGTTGATGAGGGGCGCTGCTGCTTTGCAACGGTGGGTTGGTCAACCAGCGGTGACATTACGCCTGCCATGGACATTGCCCTGAAACACGTTCTCGATTATCATGGGCGTATCGCCCGTATTTGATGTGAGCCCGCCATTCTGGCCGAGAGACGCTGATGCGCCCCAGACAACAAATCGTCATCATACTGCTCGCCCTCGCGCTGATTGTCGCGTTGTTCGGCGCGCTCAACACTGTCGCAGCGCAGCAGTCCGCGCCGACGGCTACACTGCCGCCTGCAACCGCTGCTCCAACCGTGGCGCCGCCTACGTCGACAGCAGCGCCGCCCTCGCCAACCCCTGCGCCGCCGACGCAAACAGCAACACCACCGCTCACGCCGACGGTCGCGCCTGCCCCTGAGCCGACGCTCACCGTGCCGCAGGCGCTGGATCGGATCATCAGCGGCGAGAAGCCGGTTGAAACGTTTGTGACCCTGCTTGCCCAGCGCCCACCGCTGCTGATCGCCGGGCTGTTTGCGCTCGCCCTGCTCACCGGGGGGACTGTGGCCGCCGTCAAGCCCTGGCGCGAACGTTTCTTCCGCTGGCTTGACCGGAGGACAGGTGGTCAGCGGGTTGATCTCCAAGCAGAGGTGCAGCGCGAGAAGCAGAAGAAGGAGATCAAAGACGAGTGGGAAGCCAAACAATTCCAGGCGGCGTTGCCGACCGGTATCGCGCGCTATCTGGAGTGGCTCCAGGCAGAATATGGCTCCACGCAGCCGCTCGGCATCGCCACCGAGCAGGTGCAACTCGGTCTTGAATCTGTTCACGTGCCGCTGCGGGTCGTCGAGCGCGGCGCAATCGAGGTCTACCACAGGCGCATGCGCGGTGAAGATCAGGACAGGTCGGAGCGGACATTGTCCGATATGGAGAACAGAAGCAGCTATGTGTTTGAGTTGCTGAGCGAGCCGGATCTGTTGGCGGCACGCCAGGCGCCTCCGAGCGACCAGCGTCGACAACCGGTGAATCGCCGCATGTCGACCGATGATGAGCCCCCGTCACCTGTTACCACAACGCGCCTGCTGCTGCTTGGCGATGCGGGAAGCGGCAAGACCATGACCCTGCGCTACGCAGCGCTCCGCCTTGCTGAAGCGTATCGTCGGCGTGACGCCTCGCTGCTGGCAGATGCCAATGCCGGTCTGCGCCTCCATCTCCGGCAGGCGCCACTGCCGGTCTATGTGCGCCTGACGCTGTTTGCCGCGACCCTCCCGACCGATCTGCAAGAACTGCCGGCGCCGGAGCGAGAACGCTATGTCGGTGCGCCGCCCCGGCTCTTTCTTGAGTGGCTGGATCGCGAGGCGGCCAGGCACTGTGAGATGCCGGAGGGCGCGCTTTCGTCGCTGATCCGGAAGAACGACGGTGGTGTGCTGCTGCTGCTCGATGGGCTGGACGAGGCGGGAGACGATCAGCGCCGCGCGTATCTCGCGCAGTTGATCGACAATCTTGCGCGCCAGTATCCAAATCTGCGCTATGTGGTCGCAAGTCGCACGGCGGGCTATCGCGGGAGCGTCTACCTGCCCGATTTCCTCGAACGCCATCTCAGCCCGCTGAACCGGGACGAGGCTCAGGCGCTGCTCCGCAAGTGGTTCGATGCCGTGTATGCGCGCCTGGCAGCCATCGGGCGTCGTCGCCAGGACGCTGCCGCTGATCAGGCCGCGCAGCTCTGGAGCGCAATCGAGCGTAATGATCGTCTCTTCGAAATGGCGACGAACCCGCTTTTGCTGACGGTGATGGCGCTGCTCCAGTTCAACAGCGTGAAGCTGCCTGACCAGCGCGCGAAGCTGTACGAAAAACTGATCGAGCTGCTCCTCGACCTGTGGCGCAAGCAGAATGTCGCCAGCGACACGCTGGTGATGAGCGTCGCGCAGCTGGCAACCGAGCAACGCCGCCTGGAGGCGCTTGCCCTGAACATGCAGCAGCAGCCCCGGCAGGTGCGCGAGGTGACGCTCAAACAGGCGCAGGACTGGCTCAGCCCGCTCTATGTCGAACGCCTGAAGATTGACCGTGAGGCGGCGGATGAGCGGGTGCGCGATCTGCTCCACCGCCTGGCCGTAGACAGCGGGATCATCCAGCGGCGCGAGGACATGTACTCCTTTTCGCACTACACATTTCAGGAATATCTGGCGGCGCGGGCGCTCGACAGCCTCGACAACCGCGACGGCGCCCCGGATAGTGTGGCATTTCTCCTGGAGCGCAGCGGCGATGCGCGCTGGCGCGAGACCCTGCTGCTCGCTGCCGGCTACTGGAGCAATGGTCAGCAGGTTCGTAAGACGGAGCGACTCCTGCGCGGGCTTCTCGACATGGATAAGCCTGAAAAGCTGCTGCTCGCCGCCGCTGCGCTCGCTGACGTCGGCGTGGTCGAGGAACTCACCGCTCTGCATGATGAGACCACCGCCCGCCTGCGCGCTCTCGCCGCCCTTACCGACGACTGGCGCACTGCTGCGCACCCCGACCCGGCGCTGCGCAACCGCGCCGCGACCATGCTCGACCGGCTCGATGCCGACACCGACCGCCCGGGTCTTGATCTGACCAGAGACGACTACTGGGCGACCCGCATCGAGCCGGGCACATTCAGCATGGGTGATGAGCGGGACAAGTTCGACTACACCATCCGGCGGCCCTACGCCCTGGCGCGCTTCCCGGTGACCAACCGCCAGTACCTGCTGTTTGTCGAAGCCCTGGCCGGGCGCGGCGCGCCCGAGGCCGTCGCGGCGGCGAACCGGCTGAAGAAGTTGATGCAGCAGCACAGGCAAACACCAGAGGATTTTCGCCCGCGCTCCTGGCCGGGCGCACGCTACCGGGCCGGTGAGGGTAACCATCCGGTGACCGGCGTGACCTGGTACGCCGCCACGTCCTTCGCCTGGTGGGCCGACGCCTGGCTGCGTGCGCTGGGGGTGTTGACGGAAGGTGAGGAGGTGCGCCTGCCCACCGAGGCTGAGTGGGAGCGCGCCGCAGCCTACCCGGTGGCCCTGGCGGGCAATAACCCCCGCGCCGGGCGCCGCGAGTACCCGTGGGGCGAGTGGGATGACCCTCACCCCGGCGCTGCGCGCCACCCCTCTCCCGCGCGCGGGAGAGGGGCCGGGGGTGAGGGCGTTCCTGGCATCCAGGCCAACATCGACGAGAGCGAGATCGGCGGAACCTCCGTGGTGGGCATCTTCCCCCACGGCGCGGCGGCCTGCGGGGCCGAGGAACTGGCCGGCAACGTCTGGGAGTGGTGCAGCACGCCGATGCTGAATTATCCGTTCAAGGGCGAGGTGACCGCAGAAAGTCTTTACACTGAGAACAAACGTGCTATTCGCTCATACGTGCTGCGCGGCGGCTCGTGGTACAGCAGCCGCGACATCGCCCGTTGCGCCTATCGCGACCACAACAACCCTGACCTCGACCGCGACAGCTACGGTTTTCGTCTCGCCCGTTTGTTCTCCTTGCCGTCGTCTTAATGTCTTTTTGACTTATTGTCTTTTTGACATTGTAAAGGGTTTTGGTACAATGTGTGGGGCGCGATCCCCGCGAGGGGGTGCAGGGGGAAACTTCCCCCTGCCCGACCTGAGCGTAGCGAAGGGCGCGAATCGCGTATTTTTTATGAAGACCTATCGTAACTTGTACCCACAGGTCTATGATTTCGAGAACCTCTACCTGTCCTACCGGGCGGCCCGGCGGGCCAAACGCGACCGCGCCGAAGTCGCACGCTTCGAGGCGCGGGTCGAGGATCAGCTGTTTCGTCTCCAGCAGGAACTGCGCGACGAAACCTACCAGCCCGGCGCCTACCGCCATTTCTACATCTACGAGCCGAAGAAGCGCAAGATCAGCGCCGCGCCCTTCCGCGACCGGATCGTCCACCACGCCCTGGTCAATGTGATCGAACCAATCTTCGAGCGCAAGTTCATCCACGACAGTTACGCCTGTCGGGTCGGCAAAGGCGCCCATCGCGCCCTCAACCGCTGTACCGAGTTTGTGAAGCGATACCCCTTTGTGCTGCAATGTGACGTGGCGAAATTCTTTCCAACTATTGACCATGCCATCCTGCTTGCCATCCTCGGGCGCACCATCGCCGACCCGCGGGTGCTGGGATTGTGCGAGCGGATTGTGCGCAGCGGCGAGGGGGTGCTCGACAGCGAGCGCGAGCTGCACTGGTTCCCCGGCGACGATCTCTTCGCGCCGCTGCGCCCTCAGGGATTGCCGATCGGCAACCTGACCTCGCAGTTCTGGGCCAATGTCTACCTGAATGAGCTCGACCAGTTCGTCAAGCGCGAGCTGAAGTGCCGGGCGTATGTGCGCTACGCCGACGATTTTTTGCTCTTTCACGATGACAAGGCGACCCTGCATTCCTGGTTGGATGAGTTGCGCGATTTCGCCGCGACGCGCCTGCGCCTGCTGCTGCACCCGGCGAAATGCCAGGTCTTCCCCACCAGCAGCGGCGTGCCGTTTCTCGGCTTCCGCCATTTCGCCACCCATCGCCGCCTGAAACGCCCGAACGTGGTACGCTTCCGCCGCCGCCTGCGCGAGCTGCAACAGTCCTATGCCGCCGGGCAGATCAGCCTCGACAAAATCGGCGAGTCAATCCAGAGCTGGTGCGCCCACGCCGCCCACGGCAACACCTACCGGCTGCGCAACCAGATCCTGCGCCAGACAATCTTTAGTCCTATGCGCAAGGAGGCGCCACACAGGCGTTCTGAGTAGCCACGGAGCGGCGTATCGAAGGGCGCCCCGTGCAGGTGTTCTGAGCAGCCGCGGGCGCCCCATGCAGGCGCCCTGAGTAGCCGCGGAGCGGCGTATCGAAGGGCGCCCCATGCAGGTGCCCTTAGCCAACCTTTCCTGATTACGTCGAACAATCGAAGGGATTGTCACGAACTGGTTATCAATGAAATACATTCCTATGGGCACAGTCTGGGTTTACATTCTACGCTGCGCCGACGGCTCGTACTACACTGGCTATACGGCAAACCTGGAGAAACGCATCGCTGAGCATCAGAGCGGGGAGGGAAGTGAGTGGACGAAGCAACGACGCCCGGTTGAACTGGTGTTTACCCAGGAGATGCCTGACCGTGACAGTGCATTCCTGGCTGAACGACAGATCAAGGGTTGGTCGCGCGCGAAGAAGGAGGCGTTGATCGCTGAGCGATGGGATCTGTTGCGCTGGCTGGCAAAGAAGCCGGCGTTTCGACCAAAGGGGTCGCACATTGATAGCATATGCTTACAGCCCACCGTTTGATGCCTCCTTCGATAATCTCGAGATGTCCTGAGTAGCGCCGGAGCCAGTCCTGAGCGTAGCGAAGGACGCAGCGGAGCGCGTATCGAAGGGCGCCTACAGACACACCTGTGATGATATGAACGAAATTCCAATTTTCGCCAAAACCTACGACCTGCTGCTCTGGCTGGTGCCGGCAACGCTCAAATACCCGCGCGAGCACCGCTTCGCCCTGGCCCTGCGCACCCAGCAGGCCGCCTTTGAGTTCAACGAGTTGATCGTACTGGCCCGCAAGACCCGTGACAAGCGCGACCTGTTGCTGCGCGCCGACGCGCATCTTGAGCAACTCCGCCTCTACCTGCGCCTGGCTCACGATCTGAAGCTGCTAACGTTGCGCCAGTATGAGCACGTCAGCCGCGAGGTCAACGCCATCGGCGCGCTGCTCGGCGACTGGATGAAGCGCAGCGGGGCGCAGCCGCCGGCGGAGCGGCCGCGCGGCGCGCAATTTCGCCCGCCGGGTGATACAGACACGCACAACAGTGAGGTATAATAAGCGGTGGAACTGGCCGACAATGTGCTGCGCGGCGGCTCGTGGAACAACAACCGCGACAACGCCCGTTGCGCCTATCGCAACGACAACAACCCTGACAACGACAACGACAACAACGGTTTTCGTCTCGCCACTCGCGCTTCTCGCCCGCCGGAAATGCGTCGCGACGCCCTGAGCCGGTCGAAGGGCGATGTCCTGAGCCGGTCGAAGGGCGATGCCCTGAGCCGGTCGAAGGGCGACGTCCTGAGCGGATCAGGGGGACACGGCGCCGAGGTGTTCAAGGAGAACGACAGGCCGGTTCCCGGTTCGCCTTGAGCGAGCCAAACATCACCCGCGCCACTCCCCGTGGTAGGCGGTCACCCGCCGACGCCTGGAGTGGCGCATGCAGGAAGGCTGCGATCGATAGCAGATCGCAGCCCTCTTATAGTTTTTTTAGTAGAGACGTTGCAATGCAACGTCTCTACTGCGCTGCGCGCAATACCCGCGAACCCTGGTGTAACGTCTCTACTGATGGTGCAGGCATGCGCTGGCATGCAACGCCATAGAAACCTGGCGGTTGCCCGGTTAGGTCACGGCGCCGCCTTCAGCGATGTTGCAGAAACGGCATGCGGGTTTAGTTGCATAGAAACCTGGCGGTTGCCCGGCTAGGTCACGGCGGCGCCGTGCCCCGACAAGGCGCTCTCCCGCTACCGCCGTGCCCCGACGGGGCGTTTCCCCGCTGCCGTGCCCCGACGGGACGCTCCCCCGCTACCGTCGTGCCCCGACAAGGCGCTCTCCCGCTACCGCCGTGCCGTGACGGGGCGCTCCCCCACCGCCGTGCCCCGACAAGGCGCTCTCCCGCTACCGCCGTGCCCCGACGGGACGCTCCCCCGCTACCGCCGTGCCCCGACAAGGCGCTCTCCCGCTACCGCCGTGCCCCGACGGGGCGTTTCCCCGCTGCCGTGTCCCGACGGGGCGCTTCCCCGCTGCCGTGTCCCGACGGGGCGCTCTCCCGCTACCGCCGTGCCCCGACGGGACGCTCCCCCGCCGCCGTGCCGTGACGGGGCGCTCCCCCGTTGTCACTATGGTGGTCTGGCGATTGCACCACATACGAGCACGCCTGCTGCCGGTGCAGCGCGCGTGCCATTGCCGGTAGAACGTGTCCGGCGCCCGGCGATGCGCGGGATCGGCAACGCGGCGTTCGCGGCGAACGTGAACAGTTGGGAGCGACCGTCCTGATGTGGGTAGGGCGTTCGCCCAACGTGGGAAGCTGCCTGCTGCCAGTTCACGCGCGCACCCCTCTACCCGTCGCCATTTGACACTCACTATTGCGATACGCTAAGATGCAGCGGGAAACGCCTTCTTCCAGAGTGGAGCGTCTATGGAACTGCGCACCAGAGTGGTCGGTCCCTGGCCCATGAACAGTTATGCGCTGGTGTGCCCGACGACGCGCCAGAGCCTCCTGATCGACCCTGGCGCGGAACCGGACGAACTGGCGGCAATGCTCGCCGGCACAACGCCGGTTGCCATTATGCTGACGCATACGCATCCCGATCACATTGGCGCACTCGAGGAGATGCGCAACCGGCTCGGTGTGCCAGTGTTCGCCCATCCTGGTCCCCACGTTGCCGGTATGACATTGCGCGTTGATCGAACACTGGCGCACGGTGATGTGGTCACGGTTGGCGACTCGGCGATTCGGGCGTGGCATACCCCTGGTCACACCGCCGATATGGTGTGCTACCTGGTGGAGGGCGCGCCGATTGCCATCGTCGGTGATACCCTGTTCGACGGCGGACCGGGGCGTACCTGGTCAGCGGACGATTTCCGCATGACGCTGACGACGTTGCGCACGATTGTGCTGACCTGGAGCGATGATGTTGTCTGCTGCCCCGGTCACGGACCGTCTTTTCGTCTTGGCGACCGGCGCGCCGCTATCGAGCGCTTCCTGGCGCACGCGCCCGACGGATTTTTTGGCGATGCAACGTGGGATATGTGAGAGGAGTCTATGCCTGCTTCGGCAAAACTGGTCGCGCGTGCAATGGTCGGCTCTCCCATCGAACGACCGTTTGGGGGGTGTCTGTTTGTTGCAGGCATGCTGGCGCTGCTCGGCTTCGCATTTCTGGGTCACCTGGCGCTCTGGATTCTCGAGCCGCTTGCGCGAGTCGGCGTCTTTGTGACCGGACTCCTGATCGGCACGGTGGCATCGTTGCCACTGCTGGCATTCCTGCGCTGGCTCGACCGGCGTGAGCGTGAGTCGCTCTGGCTGGCAATCGGCGCCGTTGTGTGGGGCGCCGTCATCAGCACCGGTCTGTCCGCCATTTTCAACGCACTTGGTTTCGGCTTCATCGCCGTCAGCCTGGAGATCGTCGGCGGGGTCGATTCCGAGTTAATCGGACAGTTGCTTGCAGCAGCGCTGGTTGCGCCGCCGGTCGAGGAGGCGTTCAAGGGGCTGGCGATCCTGGTGCTCTTCTGGTTTTTGCGCGCTGAGTTCGACAATGTGCGCGATGGCATCATTTATGGCGCGCTGGTTGGCATCGGTTTCAATATTGCCGAATATGCGCTCTATGTCATGCAGGGGTACGCCGAAAGCGGCGTAGCGCCCTTTGCCGAACAGTTCGCCGGTCGTTTCGTCTTTCTCGGCTTCAACGGGCATATGCTCTGGAGCGCCATCTGTGGCGCCGGCATCGGGTTTGCGCGGCAGTCGACTGGCGGCTGCGCAACCCTGGGCGCGCCGGTCGCCGGCTATGCTGCAGCAACGCTCGGGCACGCGCTCAACAATTCGGTCGGTATCTTCCTCCTCGGTGTCATCGTGGTGATGATGGGGTACGATGTCGATATCGGATTGATCGGCATCCCGCCGCTTGCGCTCTGGACTGCGGCTGCGATCATGAATGTGATGGTGCAGGGTGTGTTCTATATTGCGCTGCTGGTGTTGCTGGCGCTGACGTCGCGCTGGGAGCGGGACGTGATTCGCACCTATCTGGCGGACGAAGTCGGTATCAGCGTTACTCCTGAAGAGTACTCCGCAATTGTGAATGATCGCATGTTTGGCGCGCTCGGAAGTCGCGGTATTCCGTGGCGTCTTGCGCTGGCGCAGAATGAGCTGGCATTCCGCAAATGGCACGTCGCGCGCGACGGCGGCAATCCGGCAACCGATCCGCTGGTGGCGGCCTGGCGTCAGGACATTGCAACTCTGCGCGAGGAATGGCTCCAATCGAGACGGAGGTAGTCGGGGTTGCTGACCCTGAACCGTCATGCGCCGGCAAGGACTTTCCGGTACAATATTTCCTGTCTTCCTGTACACGCTCTGTGGTTGTGCATACATCCCGCGAAAGTGAGAACCAGATGTCTCGCATTGTTTCTGTTGGTCTTGTCCAGATGCGGATGACCGACGATCCGCAACGCAACGTCGCTGTGGCTGTCGAGGGCATCCGCGATGCTGCGGCTCGTGGCGCGCAGATTGTCTGTTTGCCGGAACTGTTTCGTTCGCTCTACTTCTGCCAGAGCGAGGATCACCGCCATTTTGCGCTGGCAGAGCCGATTCCCGGTCCGTCCACCGAGGCGCTGAGCGCACTGGCGCGCGACCTTGGCGTGGTGATCATCGCCAGTCTGTTCGAGAAGCGCGCCGAGGGGTTGTACCACAACACTGCCGCTGTCATCGACGCCGATGGACGTTACCTCGGCAAGTACCGCAAGATGCACATTCCCGATGATCCGCTCTACTACGAGAAGTTCTACTTCACCCCCGGCGATCTGGGATTTAAGGTGTTTTCCACCCGCTATGCGCGCGTCGGAGTCCTCATTTGCTGGGATCAATGGTACCCCGAAGCGGCGCGTCTGACGGCGCTGCGCGGCGCCGATATGCTGTTCTATCCCACCGCCATTGGCTGGCACCCCCGGGAGAAGGACATCTACGGTGCGGCACAGCACGCGAGCTGGGAGATGATTCAGCGCTCCCACGGCATCGCCAATGGTTGTTACATCGTCAGCGTCAACCGTACCGGGCACGAAGGTGATCCGGATGGCGGCATCGAGTTTTGGGGGCAGAGTTTTGTCTCTGATCCGGGTGGAACGATTCTGGCAAAGGCTGCCGTTGATCGTCCTGAGGTGCTGGTTGCACCGGTCGATCTGGCGCGTATCGATGAGCAACGCACCCACTGGCCCTTCCTGCGCGACCGGCGCATCGATGCGTATGGCGACATCACCAGGCGCTACATTGACGAGGAGTGAGGCAGGAACGATGATGACATCGCAACCGACGCCGGCGCAACTCGGGTATCGAATGCCGGCCGAGTGGGCGCCACACCAGGCAACCTGGCTCTCCTGGCCCCACAACGAAGAGTCGTGGCCCGGCAAACTGCACATCATTCTGCCGATCTATGCGCGCATGGTCGCAGCGCTGGCGCGCTCCGAAACAGTCCATATCAATGTCAACGATGACGCGATGGAAGCGGAAGCGCGCCGGTTGTTACGCAGCGTCGGCGCCGAAGGCGACATCCGCTTTCACCATTTCCCGACGAACGACGCCTGGTGCCGCGACCATGGCGCCATCTTCGTTGTGCGTGAGGGCGAACAGCCGCTGGCGGCGATCAACTGGGAGTACAATGCCTGGGGCGGCAAATATCCGCCGTATGACCTGGATAACCAGATTCCCCGGCGGATGGCGGAAGCGCTTGGCGTGCCCTGTTTCGATGGCGGCATGGTGCTGGAAGGCGGCTCGATCGATGTCAATGGCGAGGGGCTGGTGCTGACGACCGAGGCGTGCCTGCTCAACCCCAATCGCAATCCGCACCTCACCCGCGAGCAGATCGAGCAGCGGCTGTGCGATTATCTTGGTGTCTCGAATGTGCTCTGGCTCGGCGATGGCATCGTCGGCGACGATACCGATGGGCACATCGATGACCTGGCTCGCTTCGTCGCCCCCGATACGGTTGTGACAGTCGTGGAGCAGAACCCGGCAGACGAAAATTACGATGCGCTTCAGGACAATCTGCACCGTCTGCGCGGCATGACCGACAGGCGCGGCGGCGCCCTGCGCATCGTGGAACTGCCAATGCCGCCGGCTGTCATCTACGAAGGGCGACGCCTGCCTGCTTCATATGCGAACTTCTATATTGCCAGCCAGGTCATTCTGCTGCCTGCATTCAACCATTCCAACGACGAGCGCGCAGCAGCGACGCTGGCGGAACTGTTCCCGGATCGTGAGGTGGTGGCGATTGACTGCACCGATATCGTCTGGGGTCTTGGCGCCTGGCATTGTTTGACTCAGCAAATACCGGCAGTGTAATCACCCGCTGAGCCCGGCATACACACCGGCAGCGACAGCGCCACCCGCCAGCGAACTGAGAAAGTTGACCATGTCGTTGTTCATCCAGCGCCAGCCGCGCACCAGGGGATAGGTGCGCCCTTCGCGCGATGCGCGCTTTTCGGTTTCACCGGACGGCGAACGATACATTGCCTGCACTGTTGCGCCGAGCAGACTGTCGAACAGGCTCCCGGCGATGCCGCCGACGAGCGCCGCAGGCAATAGCAGAGGAAGCCAGTCTCCGTGCTCGGCAATCATCAACGCCGGTGCTGCGGCGCCGATCAGGAGCGCACCCCCGGCTGAAGCGCCAAGTCCATAGAGTGTCACACCACCGGACGTGCCAGGCGACACGACCCTGCCCGAGGTAATCAGGCGCGGGGGATGCGGACTGAGGACGCCGATCTCGGTTGCCCACGTATCGGCGGTAACCGTCGCCATCACACCGACGTATGCCGCCAGAAGCACGAACGGCTCGCCGGTCAACCCGTAGAGGAAGGCAAGCGCCGCGCCTGCACCGCCATTGGCGAGCGCCTGCCAGATGTCGCGCCGTCCGCCTTTCTCGAACTTCTCACCGGCGATGCGCTGCTTCTGCGCCTGCCGAAAATGGGAAAGCGCACTGGACGACACAAAAAAGACGATCAGCAGGCACCCCCACGTCCAGCCGCCAAAACCAAAGGTAAGCGTCCCGGTCAGAACGGCGCCGAGCCATCCACTCCGATCAAGCGACTGGCGGCGATAGGCGACCGCGCCAATCGCAGCGCTCAATACCAGTCCAGAAGCAATCCGGGGAATATCGATCATGGCGTTTGACAGCAGCAAAGCGACGCCATGCATCATACCACAGGTGTGGGGAATGTGGAACGTGGAACGTGGGAATGTGGAACGTGGAACGTGGAACGTGGAACGTGCGAACGTGGGAACGTGGAACGTGCGAACGTGGAATGTAAGGACATAATCACACGACAATCACGTAATCACGTAATCTCATCGCGAGAACGCGCGAACGTGAAACGTGGAATGTAAGGACATAATCACACGACAATCACGTAATCACGTAATCTCATCGCGAGAACGCGCGAACGTGAAACGTGGAATGTAAGGACATAATCACACGACAATCACGTAATCACGTAATCTCATCGCGAGAACGCGCGAACGTGAAACGTGGAATGTAAGGACATAATCACACGACAATCACGTAATCACGTAATCTCATCGCGAGAACGCGCGAACGTGCGAACGTCATCATACGACGATCTCAAAATCCAAAAACTTCGCAATCACGCAATCCTCCAATCACGTAATCCGATCGTTCACACGTCCAGTTTCCTAACCCCCGATCCGTCGGGCAAGTGTAGTCAGCGCATGATCAAGATCCGGCTCAATCATACCTGCGACCTGGTCGGCAGGGACCATTGCAGCCAGCGGACCAAGCATCGGCGTGAGATCAATCGTCAGTTTCACCCGCAGATCGGTCTCTTTCCCATCCGGCACGAACGACCAGCGTGACTCAACGCTCACCGGGTGGCGCGATATAAAGACAACCTCGCGATCCTGCTGCCACTGGACATCGCCTTCAGAGCGAACAGTCGCAAACGGACCCACCGCCATATGGGTTGCAACGCGCGCGCTGGATGTCCCCCGGTGCAACACCTCGACTTTCTTTACCCGAGGGAGCAACCCCGCCAGCGTCTGCGGATCGGAAAGCGTGGCAAAGACGCGCTCTGCGCTTGCCGCAATCCGCCGGTTGCGCTCAACCGTTACTACCAGATTGTTGCTCGCTTTTGTTTTGCCCCACGTCAGATCACCAGGTCGAACCGTGTTCATGTGCGCCTCCTGTGCGGCGGGACGCCGCGACCGTCACCAATACGACGAGTGTTGCAGGCATCGGGGTTGCGGGGACTCTTGACCTTGCTACACCTCTGATTATACTACGATTTTGTGCAATTGATGGATGTAAGGTGTACAAAGCGTAGAGACGTTGCACTGTACCATCTGCGCTGCAACGTCTGCGCCGTCGCTGTTCCGCGGCGGAACGACGGTGCAGCGCGGAGGCGGCATCGTTGCAGGACGCATTTGACCAGGCAACGTCTCTCCTGCTATAATATCGACGGCGACTGGCAACCTGGAATCAAGCAACGGAGAGAACCGTCAATGGCTGAAAAGAAATCGAAAACCGACGTTACCGCGCGCGACAAGAGCGGCAAGGTCACCAATCATAACTGTGCAAACTGTGGTGAGCGCATCATGAACGACCGTGAGATGGTCGTGGTTATGGACGGTCGGCGCCGCAACAAGACCTACCATCACCGTGCGTGCTTCCAGAAGGCGGTTGCATAAGCGCGTTCCACGGTCCTGGCGAGTGTTATCGGCTCATCCGTTGCGTGCGGGTGAGCCGCTCTGTTATCTGAGGCGTCGTATGGTCGAAGATCGCACGCTGATCGAGTTTCCTGCGCAAGGCGCGACAACCGTTGCTTTGTGTGAGCCTTTTGGCGTGTTGTGCTGCCAGGCCTCCGGTCCAGGCGGGCATCCGCTTCGCGTGCTGATCGATACCGGCACTGATCCCTCGGCGGTAGATGCACGGCTCGCGCGCCGGCTTGCGCTGCCAACCGGCGGCAGCGGCATCGGGCAGGGCGCCGCCAGTGATACAGTTGCCTTCACCGAAGCCGTGTTCCCCTGGTTGCGCCTGGGCAATGGAGATGCTTCCGGCAGCCAGGCGTTGACCATCCGCGATCTCTATGCGCCTGCGCTCGATCTGAGCGGGCTGCCCTTCGCTGTGGGCGTCGTCATCGGGTATAGCGTTCTGCGTCATCTGACGCTGCGGATCGATTTTCGAACGCGCTCACTGGTGCTGGCGCACCCCGACCTGGGATTCCCGCCAATGGGCGCCGCCGGCGTGGTGATGCCTCTCTCGTTCTTCGAACATTTCCCGGCGATTGGCGATCTGGTGATCGATGGGATTGTCATCCCGCAGGCGACGATCGATACCGGCTCGAATGCGGCCATTACCGTCAGTCCCGATCTGGCGGCGCGCCTGGGGTTGCACAAAGATGGCGCCGATGTGCGCATTGTTCGGGGGGAAGGGTTTGGCGGCGGCGGGGAAGTTGTGCGTCGTCGCTTCGATCAGGTGCGTCTGGGACCGTTTACCCTGACGGATATCGATGTCGATGCACCGCTTGCGTGGGCGGGTGATCTGGGGCGCGCATCACGCGCCAACATCGGCATGCATCTGCTTGCACGCTTCGCAACCGTCATTATTGATTACGGACGGGAACAGGCCGGATTTGAACCGTTATAGAGCATTGCGAGTGATGCTCTCGCACTTTGTGCATTCCTCGTCGGCATACGGTCCATGATCAGGGCAATCGCCTCCTGGGGCATCATCCGGCAGATCGTCGTAATCCATGGCGCTGACTCCTCCAGTGATTAATTATTCCTGGAAGAACAATATGCGCCAGGTGACCGTACTACCAAGATGAGGAATTAACGAAACGATTAACCGATGTTGCCTGGTACTGTGGGTTGTAAGCCACTCCGCTACAGCCAGCCCGACGGCTGATGAATGTTCAATTGGTTGGAACACAATTGTTTCATGGCTTCAAGAAGTGCTGCAACATGGAGCGAACCGCGGGTTCCACAATCCAAAATCAAAAATCGAAAATCAAAAATGGTATTATCCGGAAGATACGCCGCTTCTTCCCAGTATACGCCGCATGAGCGCCCGTTCTTCAGGACCGAATGCGCCAAGCGTCCAGAGCGCTGCCAGGTAGACCAGCGCTCCGACGATGATTGCCAGCCATGGCGAGAGGGCAAGCGCGGGCCACACGGCGGCGCCCATCACGAGTGAGGCGGTAGCCGGGCGCCACATAAGGCGCAGAAGTGGCGGCATTGCGTCTTCACGCCGCAGGGTGCGCAAAAATGGCAATAACAACACCAGCTCAGTTGCAACCGTTACGACTGCCGCTGCCAGATACCCATACACCGGGATGAACAGCAGGTTCATCCCCAGGTTGAATACCGCGCCAATGACAAATGCAACCGTAATTGCGCGCTGTCGTCGGAGCGCGATGAGCACGTACTGGATCACACCATTCGCATACGAAAGCGGGAGGTACCAGATCAGGATCGCCAGCGCCAGCGCTGCGCCTGGCAGGAATGCCTGCCCGCCGATCACTGCAATGATGAACGGCGCAAGCAGCGTTCCGCCAACCGCGACGGGCCAGGCGAGGAGTTGCAGCAACCCGAGCGCGCGGTGATACATGCGTTCGAGGGCGACGCGATCCGTCACCGCATAGCGCGCCAGGAGCGGGAAGAGTGCCGCTACGAAATAGGGCGGCACAATCTGCGTCATGTTAATGACCCTGTAAGCCGCGTCATACAGTCCAAGCGCGGCTGCGCCGGCCTGCGCCCGTAGCAGCACCACATCGAACCGAAAAAAGACCGCCAGCAACAGGCTGTTCAGCAGCAGCGGGAATCCTTCACGCAACAACTCACGACCGGTGGTCCAGTCCCACACCAGCGGCGCGCGGAACAGCATCCGCCGCTGCAGCGCGTAGAACACCGCAGCATTCAGGGTAGTCGCCGCCAGCGCGACCGCTGCCAGCGCCACCACCCGCGATGGCACGTCGGGTGCAATCAGAAGCGCCCCAACCCCGGCAAGGGTTTTTGCCACATTCGTCAGCAGCAGTGCCAGCGCCGTCACTTCCATGCGCTGGTACGCCTGAAACGATGCCGAGCAGGCTGCGGCGAGCGCTGCCGGATACAGATGGATCATGAGCAATGCCAGCGCAGTGATCTCGGCGCTGCTCAGCGATCGTTCGACCAGCGAATAGCCAGCGACCAGAATCGCAGCAACAGGAAGCAACAATGTGGCGATGCCGAGACGGAGCAGCAGGGTGATGCTGAACAGGCGCGGCGCCCGCGAAAGGTCGGGTGCGGCTTCGCGTACCGCCAGGTCATTCAAGCCCCAGTTCGTGATCGTGAGAAAATAGAGACCGGCGATCAGCGCCACGAATGCATACGCGCCATTTCCTTCCGGTCCCAGAAAACGCAGCGCGATGACTGCAAACCCAAAATCGATCGCTTTGTTAACCAGGTTGGCAGCGATGGGCAGCGCGCTGTTTTTGGCAATGGTGCGCGCGGTGTCGGACTGATCTTCGCGGTAGAAGCGCCGCCATGCCCATGCAGCGCCCAGCAGCAGCGGCACGAGCGCAGCGACTGCAAGCAGAAAGATTTGCGCTTTCGTATTCAACACGAAGCGTATAATACCATATGGGGTTCTGGCAGATCGGCGAGCGCCTGATGCCATGGGGCTTATTGGCATAGCCGATAGGCGATAGCGGTGGATGCGAGCAGATCGTGGCGCGCGGCGCTGGCGGCGGGTGATGCCTGCATTGTGCGCCGTGGGGCTGAAGCCCGCGGCTTCCAGGACGAAGCCCGCCTGCGCGGGCTGGAGGGGATTGTTTACTGAAAACCATACGCCTGGCGTACCACTACCGCCGCCTTCCGGGGATTGCGTGACAGGCTCACGCCTGTCGTACCGCCCTGTACCACCGCCTTCCGGCGGCCTCCCGTACCACCGCCGTCAGGCAGTGAGAGACTGGCGAAAGCCGGTCGTACCGCCCCGTACCGCCGCCTTCCGGCAGTCTCCCGTACCACCGCCTTCCGGGGGTTATGTGACAGGCTCACGCCTGTCGCACCACACCGTACCGCCGCCTTCAGGCAGTGAGAGACCGGCGAAAGCCGGTCGTACCGCCCCGTACCACCGCCTTCCGGCAAGTCTCCCGCACCGCCGCCTTCCGGGGGTTATGTGACAGGCTCACGCCTGTCGTACCCGTACCACCGTCTTCAGGCGCTCAGGGGACCGGCTCATGAACGTGCACCATGCAGTTCGGTCTGGGTGCCAGCAGCGCACGTTGCGTCCCGACGGGGAAGAGCGTCGGCGCATTCCGACGCCCGGCGCGCCAGCCCTCTGCCGATGCGGTTTCAAGCGCCAGCCAGAGTATAGAACTCGCCTGCCAGATAACCGGTTTATACCAATTGGAATTGAACAAGCCGCGTGCACACTCTCGCCAGAGCGCATTGCAATGCCATCACAGCAATCTACAATCC
>FWWL01000936.1_pt1 | contig 74467 bp, 85 predicted proteins | sample 2228331 | NCBI WGS metagenome assembly FWWL01 (sample SAMEA103939775, study PRJEB20133) | metagenome
CATTATACCAAACATTTGTTCTTATATCTAGGTTTCCGAGCTCATTGTAAGTTTTGTGGGTCATGACTTCGAGCACGAAGATTCTAAGCTTCGCCTAGCCGAAATTCATCCCCTCCCTGTAGAGGAAAGGGGACTTCTCTCGGACTGCTGTTAAATGGCCCTCGTTTTTATGTAAAGATTTGATAGATTATGATTTTTTAAAGAATAGAGAAAACCTCCAGCTCCACTTTACAGTGAATCCGGAGGTTCCTATGAATAATATGATGATTCTCACTCGGTTAAGGGATTAAGCGGGAAAGCTCCACATTACACCAAATCGCAAGCCTCGGCAGGCATCCAATGGGCGTCTTTGCCGTCCCACTTAACGTTGCACCCGATCGGATTCGTTAGAGGGATAGAGATCGACTCCCCATTAACAAATTCAGTCAGCGTACGATCCAGGTCGTTCACCATCATCTTACTCGTATCACGCGGATTATCCACGGCCCGGCCGGTATAGATGAGCTTCCGGTCCCCATCGAATACGAAGAAATGCGGCGTCCTCAAGGCACCGTAAGCCCGGGCGACATCTTGGCTCTCATCCCGAAGGTAAACCCAAGGGAAGTTCTGCTCCTTCATAAGATCAATCATATGTCCGTAAGAATCCTCGGAGTACGTATTCACGCTATTTGAGTTAATGCCGACGAACTTAATGCCGTAAGGCGAGAATTTCTCTGCCGCTCGGCGGGTTTCTTCGTTCGAGCCGATCACATAAGGGCAGTGATTGCAAGTGAAGAACACGACAAGCGCTTTGGCATCCGCAAAATGATTTAAAGAATACGTCGTGCCATCCGTCCCCAACAGGGAAAAATCAATTGCGGAATCTCCTAACGATAACGTAAAAGCCATTCTATCTCCTCCTCGAATGAATGAATCGATTCTTTACGTCAATAATGGGGAATACATCATCAAAGCATGATTCTCGGTTATCTCTTCTTCTCTTATCCATTCTCCATCCATGGTATATACGTCGCGATACAGCCTATTATGACGGACATATCCGCCCCACGGTTCGGACGTGATGGTGTGATCCCGCTCCTTGACTTCATAACGATATCTCGACGGCTCTTGCGCGTTCCAGCTCCCATACAGATACTCGCCATCTAAAGTTAATCGAAGCTGATAGGGTACCGAAGTCTTATTCGTTATTCGAAGGTCACGATAGTTGTAAGTGCAGGTCGCACCGCTACCGAACGGCTGGGTGCGGCTAGCGTCCGGAAATACGTCGTAGCTGTGGCGATGACGCTCGGTAACCGTTAATTCCGTATGAAGATCCATCCAATATATTAAATTGGATAGCTGGCACAAGCCCCCCGCCACTCCGGTCTTCACTTGTCCGCAGAACAGGATCATCCCATCCACGTAACCTTTGCGTCTAGTAGGCTTCCCTATCAAACGCCAATAAGAGAAAGTCTCACCCGGGAGCAGCAATAAACCGTCTAGTCGGGGAACGGCTACCGATAAGTTGACGATTTTATTGTGCTGCAACCACATTTCCGTATGGGCCAACTTCCTTAGCAGCGGCGTCTTATGCTCCATCATTAGGTGAGGCAGCGTCGCCACGCTTCTCTTCGTGGCAAACTTCGTCTTTCCGAAAATCCACTCCACATACCGCTGAGAGGTATAAGCCCATTTGCCGACCCGCAATCTGAGACGAGAACGCGGGATCGGACGAAGCTGAGGCGGCATCATTGAGTGTTTAATCCTTTGCCTTCGGCTGCGGCATCCCCTTGCATATGCCCCTCCATCCGGACCTGTGCGCTCCCGTCCGCTTGCCTCTCCCAATCCGCTCGCAATATGCCCATCTGGATGACATCCACGTAACGTCCGTTCTTATATTGCCGTTCCCTAAGCCTGCCCTCCTGCTGGAACCCGCAAGACAAATAACTTCTGATCGCCCGCTCGTTAAAGTCGTAAACATCGAGCTCCAGGCGATGCAAATTCATCTCGCGGAAAGCGAAAGCAATAAGCAGTTTCATCGCTTCCGTCCCATACCCTAACCCAAAGTATTCCGAAGATCCGATAACGATTCCGATGCGCCCCACCCGATTTTTCCAATCGATGGAGTCCAAATTCACTTGTCCGATATAAGCCTCATCCGTTCGATTGGCGATGACGAACCCCCGGCTGTCGGAGTTACCCTCCATAACGGAATCCAAATAGGCTTCAGTCGACTCCAATGAGTGAGGATATAGGAAAATATCCGATAGATAACGCACGATTTCCGGATCATTCACCCATTGGCGTATCCACGGCAGATCGTCCCTGCGGTATTCCCGCAGCATAATTCGCGTCCCGTATAAACGCGGCATTTTATCCCTCCTCGGCAATCGGGTCGTTCAGCAATATTCCTTGATCGATGGAACGCTGTACGATCTCAAGGGTGAAGCTCCACAACGTATCCGATACGTCCTGAACCGGAGCAAGCCTTTTCAGAACCTGGGACTTTACAATCCCGTTCTTCAGCCAGCTCACGCCGCCTGTGTAATGATTATGTATGACGGGTTGAAGCCGATCCAGCGCGGCTGCGTATCTTGCTTCGTAGGTTGCTCCGTCCTCGAACTCCCGCCATAGCTCCATCCACTCTCCTTGCTGATCATCCGGAAGCAGGCCGAACAGCCGTCTGGCAGCCGCGTTCTCCCGCTCCTCCTTATCCAAATAACCTTGCGTATCATAGGCAAAAGTATCACCGGCGTCAATTTCCACGAGGTCATGAAGGAGCAGCATCCGTATAACCCGATTCAGATCCAAGGATGGATCGTTTGCATGTTCTAAGAGCACGACTGCCATTAGCGACACGTGCCAGCTATGTTCGGCCGTATTCTCGAGCCGGCTTCTGTCCATGAGAAATGTTTTGCGAAGAACGGTCTTAAGCTTATCGATTTCCACTAGAAACGAGATTTGCCCTGATAAGCGGGTGTTAATCCAATGATCCGGCATTTAATATTACTCCTTCCGTGTTAAAGCGCTATGTCCGACTATTGTAACATGGACGGATAAGCGGGAGCATGTTTTCGTCGTTCATATTCAGTTCATATACGTGAGGCATGATGATCCCATCGACAACAAAAGGAAAATCGAAGGAGCGGATCTGGTCTTGAAACGTTGGATTTAAGTACGCGTAAGATCATAATGGAAACATCTCCGCAATTTTGTTCATCCTGCATAAGAAACGAGGAACTGCTATGAGTACAAGCAACGCTAATGCTAACCATCCCGATAATAAAAATAAGCCGGCCGACAATGCCCCTTTTCGCGCGAACGCCAAGAACAATTGGCGAACGTTCGTCACGCTGATCGGCAAAGCCAAGCCTTCCTATCTCATGCTTTCCATCGCGCTTAGCCTTAGCTTGATCACGACCGTCGTAGGCTTGTTCGTTCCCTTATTCACCAAAAATCTGGTGGACGGCTTCACCCTCGACTCGCTCAAGTCCTATCAGATCGTAATGCTCGTCTGCGCGTTCATCGCGCAGACCGTTGCGGGCGGGCTGTCCATCTATTTGCTGAATAAATTCGGTCAGCAAATCTTATCCGGCCTCCGCGATCTTCTGTGGCGCAAGCTGCTATATTTGCCGGTATCCCATTATGACAAGGAAGAAACCGGCGGCCTCATAAGCCGGGTTACCAACGACACCAATGTCGTGAAACAAGTCGTCTCCGAGCACATGTCCGGCTTCGTCACCGGGATTATCTCGATCATCGGTTCCATCGTCATCCTCCTGACGCTTGATTGGCAGATGACTTTGATGCTGCTGATCGCGGTTCCTCTTACGCTGATCATCCTAGTGCCGCTCGGCAGGAAGATGCACCAAATCTCGCGCAACATGCAGAACGAAACGGCTAGCTTCACGTCCGTCCTTACGCAAGTCCTCTCGGAAGTGCGTCTCGTGAAATCCTCGAATGCCGAACCGATCGAATACGAGCGCGGGAAACAAGGTATCGTGAAGCTATTCAAGCTAGGCGTGCGGGAAGGTAAAATCCAAGCTTTCATCGCTCCGCTGATGGGCGTTGTCATCATGACCTTGATGGTCGTCATTATCGGTTATGGCGGTCTGCGGGTATCGAACGGTTCAATCAGCGCGGGCGAATTGGTCGCCTTTATTCTTTACCTCATTCAAATCGTAATGCCCCTGGGGCAAATCACCGCTTTCTTCACGCAACTGCAGAAGGCAATCGGAGCAACGGAGAGAATGATCGATATTCTCGGCCAACCCGAGGAGAATCAAGATCAAGGCGGACAAGTGCCAGCCGCGGATTCCTCTATTAAGCTGCGCGACTTAACGTTCCGCTACGACAACGGGGAAGAAATCCTTAAAACGGTCAATTTTTCCGTTCCCTCCGGCAAAGTTACGGCTCTTGTCGGTCCGAGCGGCAGCGGCAAGACGACCATGTTCTCCCTGTTAGAGCGCTATTATGAACCGCAAACAGGCAGCATCGCCTACGGAAATCACGATATAAGCGACTTCTCACTAACCTCCTGGAGAAGCCAGATAGGGTATGTATCGCAGGAAAGTCCTTTAATGTCCGGTACAGTCCGCGAAAATATTACGTATGGTCTGGACAGGAAAGTCAGCGAAGAAGATTTGCGAACCGTGGCGAAGATGGCTTACGCTGACGGATTTATCGATGAGCTGCCCGAAGGCTACGATACCGAAGTCGGTGAACGGGGAATGAAGCTTTCCGGCGGACAACGGCAACGCATTGCAATCGCCAGAGCCTTGCTGCGCAATCCCCGCATTCTCATGCTGGATGAAGCCACTTCCGCGCTCGACAGCACGTCCGAACGCGTCGTTCAAGAAGCGCTTAACAACCTCATGAAAGGCCGCACGACGCTCGTTATCGCTCATCGTCTCTCTACCGTCGTGGATGCGGATCAAATTATTTTCCTCGACAAAGGGACGATTACGGGCAGCGGGACGCATGAACAATTAGTCCGCAGCCACGACAAGTACAGGGAGTTCGCCCAGCAGCAGCTCCGATATCAAGAACAGCTGACCTAACGGCTCAGAAAGGAGTAACCGCAGATGACTAAGATATTGGTTGTAGATGATGATCCGCATATCCGCGAATTGGTGAAAGTTTTCTTGCTGCAGGAAGGATTCGAAGTGTTGGAAGCGACCAATGGCGTCGATGCCCTCGCGCTTCTGGAGACGACCTCCGCCGAAATGGTCATCCTCGATATCATGATGCCGCATATGGATGGTTGGGAGCTGTGCCGCGAGCTCCGCGAGCATTACGATATGCCGCTGCTCATGTTGACCGCCAAGGGCGAGACAACGCAGAAGGTCAAAGGTTTCCAGTTGGGAACAGACGATTATATGGTCAAGCCTTTCGAACCGGCCGAGCTTGTGGCACGCGTGAAGGCTTTGCTCAAGCGTTACCGCATCTCTATTTCGCAGAATGTCGCGATCGGCGGCATTCAACTCAATAGGCAAACGTATTCCCTACAAGCCGGGAACGACCAGAACCAACTGACTCTGCCGCTCAAGGAGTTCGAGCTCTTGTTCAAGCTAGCCAGCTATCCGGGCAAAACTTTCTCGCGCGAGCAGTTGATCGAGCAAATCTGGGGATACGATTACGAGGGCGACGAACGCACCGTGGACGTGCATATCAAGCGGCTCCGCGAGAGGTTTCCGGATGGGCAGTACGGCTTTCGGATTACGACCATTCGCGGTCTAGGTTATCGTTTGGAGGTGTGCGCATGAAACATGCTGAAGGGGAACGCCGAAATCATAGACAACATTGGTTCCGTCGGGAAAATAGAGAGTATAAGCAGCGCATGCGAGAACTCGGGAAACACTTCCGACCTCCCTTGAAATGGATTATCTTCGGGATATTGGGCATTAATGCGGTAATAGCCTTCAGTTGGGGACTTGCCTACCTCCTGATGGAATTTATCGCTCGTACCTGGTTTCCGGAATTCGGCCATACGGTGCTCCGCCAATATTTAACCGTTGTTCTTAGTTTCCCTTTTGTAATCTTTGTCATGAATCTAATTCGCTTATTCTTCGCGCCGGTTCGCCGCCAGATGGACTGGTTACTGCAACTAATCAACGCTATGAAGCAGCTTTCCAAAGGGAACTTCAACGTTACACTGGAAACGAATCCTCGTTTCATGGGGCAATTCGGCCCGCTTGTAACGAGCTTTAACGAAATGGCTTCAGAGCTTAATCGAATGGAGCAGATGCGCCAGGAGTTCATCTCTAACGTATCCCATGAAATCCAGTCTCCGCTTACTTCAATTACCGGCTTCGCCCGGGCTCTGCAGAGCGATAATCTCTCGCTTGAAACCCGCCGGCACTACTTGGAGATTATCGAGACGGAAAGTAAACGCTTATCCAGAATGAGCGATAACTTGCTTAAGTTGACTTCGCTCGAGTCTAACCATCATCCGTTCGAGAAGAAATCATATCGGCTAGACCGGCAGTTACGCCATATTATTCTTGCTTGCGAGCCCTTATGGCAGGAGAAGAACATTGAGATGGACGTGGATCTGCCTGAGCTGTCCATTGCCGCAGACGAAGATTTAATGAGTCAGGTGTGGATCAACCTGCTGAATAACAGCATTAAGTTCACCCCGGAAGGCGGTACGATCAGCTTGCGGCTAGCCAAGACGGATAACCATATAACCGTCGATATTGCCGATACTGGAATCGGCATTTCCAAGGAAGCCTTCCCCCATCTGTTCGAACGGTTCTACAAAGAAGACAAAGCCCGAGTCCGCTCGGGCGGCGGCAGCGGACTCGGATTATCCATCGTCAAGAAAATCGTCGATATGCACGGGGGCGAAGTATCCGCCGGGAATCGTGCTCCTAAAGGAGCAGCTTTTACTGTAGTTCTGCCCGTTAATTAATGCTGTTGCCGTTTAAGGCGACGTGCGGGAAAACTCGTTGAGCCGAAATTCGCCTTCCTCGTACTTCAAACAATGGCTCGCTATTTTGTTTGCTAGACGCATGTCGTGCGTAGCGAACAATAGCGTTCCCGGATACGATTCAAGCACCGTCTCCAATTGCTCCCGCGTGAGTGCATCGAGGTAGTTGGTAGGTTCGTCGAGCATCAGCAGGTTGTATTCTCCGAAAAACAACTGGGCAAGGGCTGCTTTGACCTTCTCTCCCCCGCTTAGCTGCCCGATCCGCTTAAACACCGCGTCTTTGCGGAATCCCATGCGTGCAAGAAGGTTGCGAAGCTGCGAATCCGAATAGCGGCTATGCTTGCTGACGGTCTGTAGTACGATGTCGGTTTCTTCCAGATGGCCGAGCTTCTGATCGAAATAGCCCATACTGCAACGAGGGGCTGTTGCAATCCCCTTCGCTCCATCCTTGATCGTCTGAAGCAACGTTGATTTACCGCAGCCATTCGGTCCTAGAATGGCCGTTTTCATTCCTGGTCTTATCGTGAATGTTAGAGGCGGAAATAACTCTTGGCTATCCCTTGCTATTCTAACGTCCTCTAACCGCAATATATCCTTGCTGGCAATGGGGACATGCGCATTAACATCGAATTTAACCGGTTCCGGCACGATCGGGCGTTCCTTAATCTCCATATGGTCCATTCTGGCTAGCACGGCTTTGGCTGAACGGACGCGCTTCGCTTCCGCGTTCTGCGCCTTTGCAATCCCGAGACTCGCTTCCTTATGGCTCATTCGGGCCGGCTTGCCCTTCTGCTTATGAGCTTGCTCCATCTTATGCCTAGCCGCTTGCTCCAAACGTGCTTTTTCTTCGCGGTAATGCTCATATTCGAACTGAGCCCGCTGCAGGTTCATCGCCTTCTGCTGCCTATATTCGCTGTAGTTGCCGGTATAGACGGTGACCTTGCCTTCCTCGACTTCTATGATCATCGTGCATACGGCATCCATCAAGTCGCGGTCATGGGAGATGAGCACGACCGCACCGGTATAATGTTGCAATACCTTCTGAAGCTGAAGCGTACCCTCGTGATCCAGATGGCTCGTCGGCTCATCCGCGAACAATAGCGGCGCTTGTGTTTCCAGCGCCGACGCAATCTTCATCCGGGTTTCCTCGCCACCGCTGAATGCTCCCCGTTCACGCTCCGGAACAGACCACCAGCTTCTATTTTCTCCTGTGACACGGTGATCTGTATCCTCGGAAATCTGCTCGATAACCGCAAAGTTGCTATTGACCGTCACGGTGCCGCGGTCCGGCTGCAGTGTACCGCATAACAGCTGCATGAGCGTCGATTTCCCGCTTCCGTTCACTCCGACAATTCCGATCCGGTCTCCGTCGTATATCGCGAATTTACCTTCCCACTGGAGCAACGTTCGATCTCCGTATGAGAAGGTAATATCTTTAACTTGAATGATGGGCACAAAAAAACCTCCTCGAATTAGATCCGAAGAGGTTATTAGTCGTTTATTCGGGTGTCGATAAATGTATCACCTGAATGGAACGAACCTATCCCTACTCCGGACTTCATGAATGATAAAAGTGGAAGTAGAATAGTGATCCATGTTTGGTGATCCCTGCCTTTTACGTGGTATTTGCTCTTGTGCCAAAGTATAGCCTCGAGAGGATGAATTGTCAATCCGTTAAGCGTATAGAAAACATATCCGTTGTTCTCCTGAACAACCCGAATTCGTTACCAGCCCATTCGATTGCGCAATGTTGTAATGTGCGCTACATGATGACGGCCATGCCAGGAATAAGTGCCGAGCACCTCGTCCAGACGGAACACCTTGAGCGACTCCGGATGGAAGAAGGTTCTGCCGTAATCCGCATCCGACATCGAACGAAACAAATATACCCAACGTTCATGCAAAGCGGCGATAAGCGTTGTCGACAGCTCTACCGGGGCTTGAAGGGTATCCGATAGGAGCGCCCAACGCTCCTCATAATAAGGCTTAATAGCCGGCTGATCTTCGGTTAATGCAAGCTTGAAGCGGGTAAAGCTATTCAGATGGCTATCCGCGATATGATGGGTCACTTGCCGGACCGTCCACCCTTCCGGGCGATAAGGAGTATCCAGTTGCTCCGCGTTCAGGTCATCCAGCGCTGCGGCAAGCCGTGTTGGCAAATGTGCGATATCGGAAATCCAATTCAAACGTTGCTCCGCAGAAATATGACCTTCAAAGGAAAAGCTGCCAATCGGAAATCTTAAGTCAGTCGTCATAGGTCAGTCTCCTTATTCTTCCACTTCTTAAGAACTTTCTCCACAAATTCCGATTTAGCATGCGTGTAGGCTTCGCGATCTATCTTATACCGATCTGAAAGCATGATTTTCAGCTCTCCGTATGCCATAGCCCATTCCCTGCGTTCCAGTAACGCTTCGCGGAAAGCCAACTGCTCTTCAAAGCGCGGTTCGCCTGCAACGAAGAGATGAAGATGGGCAGCTCTCCTGTCATTGTCCACCTTAACGAAAAATCGACGGTAAGGCTGTCCATCGAGCTCGGGAGGTACGTAGTTCCAACCATCGGGCGACAAGGTCTCGATAATGTCAAGCAGGTTATCATACGAGGAGACTTGTGCCATGAGGTCAATAATGGGTTTGGCGGGAAGTCCCGGAACGGATGTGCTTCCCACATGTTCAAAACGTATTACGCCGTGCGGATAGAGTAATACTTCCAAGTCAGCAATCATCCTATCCCCGGTTTCTTGCCACTTAGGATTAGCATCGGCAAGTACGACTTCCTCTATGGCCCATTTCGGCCAATTGTCCGAAGGATTAGACATACACCCATCCCCTTTGGTTACTGATCAATCCAGTATTTCACTCAATACTAAGACGAATGTATCCATTTCCTCATCGGTTCCGATGCTTACCCGCAAGTATTGATCGATTCTAGGTTGGTTGAAATAGCGGACCAGAATTCCCCTGTGCTTCAAGGCACTAAACAAATCCTGTGCCGATTTCTGCGGATGCGTGATGAATATGAAATTAGCTTTGGACTCAATTACGTCAAACCCTAACTGCCGCAATTCCTCTTTCGCTCTGTCCCTAGTAGTAATGACTTTGCGGGTTGTCTCCTCGAAATACGTTTGGTCTTCTATGGCCGCTATCGCCCCCGCCATCGCCAGGCGGTCGATCGTATAAGAGTTGAACGAGTTCTTGATCCGGTTCAATCCCTCGATCAAATCCGGGTGTCCCATCGCCATCCCTACCCGCAAACCGGCCAGCGACCGGGATTTGGACAGCGTCTGGACGACCAACAGGTTCGGGTATTCTGGAATGAATCGGACTGCCGATTCCCCTCCGAAATCAATGTAAGCCTCATCTACGATGACTACCTGATCATGATTGGCATCGAGTATGGCTTTCAAAGAATCGATCGGCAAGTAACGCGCTGTCGGAGCATTCGGATTCGGGATGATAATGCCGCCGTTAGGTATCCGGAAGTGTTCTGTTTCAATGTTGAATTGATCATCTACCGGTATTCTCTCATAAGACAAGCTGTATAGCTTCGCATAGACAGGATAGAAGGTATAAGTAACATCTGGGAAAAGAATAGGTTTCGCGGCAGAGAAAAACGCGGGAAACGCGAACGCCAGTATCTCGTCCGAACCATTGCCGACAAAGATCTGTTCCTTGGATAAGCCATAATAACCTGCAATCGTCTCACGAAGCTTCTCGCTTGTTGGATCCGGGTACAGGCGCAAATCCTCGTTCGCCGCCGCTTGAATGGCTTCAATGACTTTTGGAGAAGGTGGATAAGGGTTCTCGTTCGTATTTAATTTAATATAGCGTTGATCCTTCGGCTGTTCTCCCGGGACGTAAGGAATAAGCGATGCCGTCAGTTCGCTCCAAAATTTACTCAAAGCTTAAGCCTCCTATTAAACTGCTGCCGCAATCTGCGCGATAACTTGCTCCCAGCGATGCTTCATCTCTTCCCTCACCCTTGCATCGGATAGATTCTCTTGATGAAAGCTGAGCACGGTTTTATTGGAGTCGCTCTTACCCGGGATGATCCGGATTTGTAAGGTGGATGCTTTACTCCAGCCCTTCGGCTGCCAAGTCAATCTAAGCTGTTCTTTAGGTTTAACTACGCTAAACTCTCCGCTTAATCCCGAGGAGGACTCGAATTTCTCTCCCTTGGAGAATATGATCGGAGGTGTATCTCCTATCCATAGTTTAATTCCGTCCTTTGAAGTCAGCCTCTCCCAAGCTTCAGCTTGCGTAATGGGTATCGTTCTTCTGACTCCGATTTGATAGCCTACCGAAGCGGTTAATCCGATTGGCTTTTCATTCCTATCAGCCATGGCACATCTTCCTTTCAATGTGATTCTCCTCGTATATGTTTCTTCCATGATTATACATTCTGAGCGTGCCCAGGTCTACTTCAAGGACTTTCTTCAGTTGACTATAAACAAACATTATTATATATTGTCTATGAAATAATAAACATTATGAGGTTGTGTTTGCGAAATGAGTATATCTGAATCGTTCTGGAGCGCTACATTAGAAGAGCTTAAACAAGGTTATATCCAAGAAACCGATCACTATATGTGCCTATTATGCGGGAAAAGAACGGAAATCGGGATCGTATACCCTGAAGACGGGATCTATTATGATGCTAAGAAATTCATGCACAAGCATATTGAAAGCAATCACGAGTCTGTGTTCGATTATCTAATCGGGCTTGATAAGAAGCTGACCGGTCTTACCGAGCACCAGAACAGCCTTCTCCACTTGTTCCATCAAGGCAAGAGTGACGGCGAGATTCAGAAGGAAATGGGGATCGGCAGCGCATCGACCATTCGTAATCACCGGTTTGTCCTGAAGGAAAAGGAACGCCAGTCCAAAGTATTCTTAGTGCTAATGGAGCTCCTTCAAGAGAAGGATCAGCATGCGCCGACCTTCGTTAACGTTCATAAGACAGCTAAAATGGTTGATGATCGGTACAACGTAACTCTAGATGAAGTCGAGAAAGTGTTGAAGAAGTATTTTCCGGACGGCACGGATGGTGCGTTAACTACCTTTACGCTTAAGGAAAAGCATAAGCTGATCGTCCTTCGGGAGATCGCCAAGCGCTTCCGTACCGAACGAATGTATACGGAGAAGGAAGTCAATCAGATTTTGCTCACCGCGTTCGATGATTATGTCACGTTGAGACGGTATTTAATTGAATACGGGTTCCTTGACCGGAAACCGGATGGCAGCCAGTATTGGCTTAAAGAATAGGAGTCGATAAGAATGAATCGTAAGGAAGAACGCGCCCAAATGCTTCAGAAATTCAAACAGATTCCGATAGAAGCCGGCGTTTACCAAATCAGGAATACGATTAACGGAAAAATACTTGTGGACAGCACTTTAAACTTGAAATCCCTGAACGGGAGAAGCTTTACGCTTCATATGGGAACGGATAATAACAAAGCGCTTCAGAAAGAATGGAACGAACTCGGCCCTCCAGCGTTCGTCATAGAAGTATTGGAAATCCTTAAACCTAGCGATAACCCCTTCGTCGTACCGAAGGACGAGCTTAAGAAATTGGAAGAGGACTGGATCGATAAGCTACAACCCTACGGGGAACGCGGGTATCATGTGCTTAAATAACGTTAATTTGGTTGTTCCCCTTCCTTGTTTCTCCAATTATAACAGAGACAAACCGTTGAGTTTTGTACCATCAGCGGATTATAATGAAACTTAGTGTTTAGAAATCGAAGAATAAAGAAAAAGGTGTCTACAGATGAGTATTCTTACGGTTAAAAATCTAACTCACGGTTTCGGAGACCGTGCGATATTCAATGACGTATCTTTCCGTTTGCTTAAAGGCGAGCACGTGGGTCTCATTGGCGCCAACGGCGAAGGAAAATCCACTTTCATGAACATTATTACGGGAAGTCTGGAGCCTGATGCCGGTAAAGTCGAATGGGCCAAAAAAGTACGGATCGGTTATCTAGACCAACACTCCGTGCTGCACAAAGGAATGACCATTCGCGACGTGTTGCGGGGCGCGTTCCGATATTTAATGGATCTCGAGACTGAAATGAATGAAATGTACGATAAAATGGGCACGGCAACTCCCGAAGAATTGGAACAATTATTAGAGGAAGTCGGTACCATCCAGGATATTCTCACGACCAACGACTTCTATCTGATCGACGCCAAGGTCGAGGAGATCGCACGAGGACTCGGACTGGGCGATATTGGTTTGGATCGGGACGTTCACGATCTAAGCGGCGGTCAACGAACGAAGGTGCTCTTAGCCAAGCTGCTGCTAGAGAAACCCGAAATTCTACTCCTCGATGAGCCGACCAACTACTTGGACGAACAGCATATCGAATGGTTGAAACGATACTTGCAGGAATATGAGAACGCCTTTATTCTCGTCTCCCATGATATCCCTTTCCTAAACAGCGTGATCAATCTTATATATCATATGGGTAATCAAGAACTGAATCGTTACGTTGGCGATTATGATAACTTCATACAGCAGCACGAGGCGAAGAAGCAGCAATTGGAGTCGGCTTTCAAGCGCCAGCAGCAGGAGATAGACGATCTCAAGGATTTCGTTGCCCGCAACAAAGCGCGAGTCTCCACGCGAAACATGGCCATGTCCAGACAGAAGAAGCTCGACAATATGGACATCATTGAGCTTGCCAAGGAAAAGCCGAAGCCGGAATTTCGCTTCAAGGAAGCGCGCACGTCAAGCAGGCTGATCTTCGAGGCCAAAGAACTTGTCATCGGTTACGAAGAACCGCTCTGCCGCGACATCGATCTTCTCATGGAGCGCGGTCAGAAGATCGCTATCGTCGGTGCGAACGGTATTGGTAAAACAACGTTGCTCCGAAGCCTACTCGGCGAGGTACCTCCTCTATCCGGCTTTGTTAAGCAAGGCGATAACATGTACATCGGATATTTCGAGCAAGAAATCAAAGGCAGCGTGGATGAAACATGTATCGAGGCGGTGTGGAAGAACTTCCCTTCCATGACCCAGTTCGAAGTGCGTGCAGCCCTCGCCAAATGCGGTCTTACCACCAAACATATCGAAAGCAAAATCTCAGTGTTAAGCGGCGGAGAGAAAGCCAAGGTTCGCCTGTGCAATCTCATTAACAAGGAAACGAATTTACTGGTGCTCGACGAGCCGACCAACCATTTGGACGTCGATGCCAAAGACGAGTTGAAACGCGCATTGCAAGCGTACAAGGGCAGTATCCTGTTGATCAGCCATGAGCCTGAATTTTATCGCGAAGTCGCGACCGAGGTATGGAACTGCGAGTCTTGGACGACTAAGGTGTTTTAATTGAAGTGACGAACGATTAAATGAGTATTTGGAAATCGATTAACAAGAGGGACTGCCCGACGGGCAGTCCCTTCATCTTTTATATTCCCTTTACCCGCAAGGATTCTTTAATTTCGTCCAACGACTTCTGAATTTGGGTCATCCTTTGCAAGCCGGAATATTGATTCCCGATAATGCCTGCTAGTCCTATAATGATGATAACGACTATCAATAAAGTCATCTTGATGTCACCTCTTCCCGCTTCAACTGGTCCACTGCGCGAATAGTGCTTTGATGTACTTCTGTTCCCCGAACTACTATCACATAAGTTCTTCAATCTGTATTGCTGCCAATTGCAACTTCGATTACACTTCCGACTCCGGCCGGACCGAGGGGGAGAATGCTACGAAGCGTGGAAGTTGATGTCTTCTTCGATATACCCTCAGATAATCATCATTTTACTTTTACTATTTTAGATTCATTACTTCAGCGTCTGGTTTAAACCAACTTAATTCTTCATTTATTATACTTTTCATTTTTATTCCGCACTTTTCACTACAAAGAGCAAATATTCCATCTTGCCCTTGTTTCTTAGCATCAGAATCTGCTGCTACAACAATCATTGGCACATTTGTATTTCTGCTCGTTAAAAATATTGATTTAACCGTACCTTCATCTTGTTTAAGATCTACTCCGTCAATGAACTTGACGCTCAGTCCGAAGCATTCTTTGTCTTCCTTTATTTTCTTCATGCACCAAGAGCATCGCAGCATTGGCTTGTTTCCTTCTTTCTTATCCTATGTTTATATTATCGCCCTTAAATCAATTTCACAGTCACGGTAGAGACGCCGAGTACTCAACGGTGCAGCCGCGATGTGGTTGGGTGGTGCGGTTGTGTCCCGGCAATCACCTCTTTGGCTTTACTTTCGGGACCGAGGAGCGTATGCCCTGATGGGTGAACACATTGTTATCTGACGTACCCGACATCTTGAAACTTCCTGTAAACCTATATTCTATATTTCTTCCTTTAACCCCTCATTAGATGTTATAATTTAGAAAATATCATCGTGAGTTTAAGTATGAAAATGATCTGTCATGAGTACACTGCCTAATACTAGGAGGTGTACGGCATGACGGACACTCGGGAGGAAAATGAGATGAGTATTCTGGAGAAAAACTTATTATCTAACTTACAAAATATTAAACAGATCGCTAAGGCCAACACTGTTAAAAATAAAGAGGGACTTACCGTTGTCTCCAAAGATGACCCTATTCGAGAAGAATTAGACTGGGAGACATCAGTCAAAAAATACGAAGATAATAAATGAAATTTCAACTTGGGGATGTCTGGTACGCTCATTTCCCTCTCGAAGAAGACCATACAAAATATATTGACAGACCTGTAATTATTGTTGTAGATGAAACTCCTGAAGTAGTTATCATTAAAGTTACAAAGACTGCTCCTAGGAATAATGATCCATTCGATATCCCAATTCAACACTACATTGAAGCTGGTTTAAAATATCCGTCGACAGCTCGAGTTTCAAAAGTTATAACAGTTGCCGATTCTCAAATTCTATCTAAAATCGGAAGCCTTCATCCCGATGACCTCGAGATCATTATTAAGAAATTAATTGAATTTACTAATCAATAAGCGCCCATTTTTGTGAGGCGCTTTTATTATGTATTTTTCTATTTTTCGGGTATGTCTATACCCTTCCCGTTCCGTAGTTAAAGACTCCGCTGCCAATTGGCTTCCCCTTGCCATCGGGTTCCCGGAAAGCGGAAAGCATCGCCACTCGTCGTAGTCGAAAAAATAGGTATCGAAGTCGATCACGGGTATCGGAGACGGTGTGGAAGGCTAGAAGGCAATGTAATGTTCAACGGTCGGGAATGGGTCGTAGAAATGATGGAGAAGCGCCTTCCACTCTAAATACTCTTGAGATCCCCTGAATCCGATCGTATGATCCTCAAGGGTTTCCCATTTCACTAGCAAGATGTATTTATTGTTTACCTCTAGGCATCGCTGCATTTCATGCTGGATGTAACCTTTCATAGAGGCAATGATTCCGGATGCCTCTTTGAAATTCTTCTCGAACTCTTCAGCTAGTCCTGGCTTTACCTGCAGCATCGCCACTTCAAGAATCATGGATCCCATCTCCTACTCTTCTTCCCAGTATGACCAAATCTCTTTCGATTCCGTCCAAGATCGCGACCCGAGGCAGCAATCCCCATTGTTCGAATCCGAATTTCTTTAGCAGCGCTTTACTTGGCTCGTTATGACCGAACACAAGACCTACGATGTTATTGATGTTTAAGCTAGGACACTCTTGAATAGCTCTGTTCATGAAAATACTTCCGACTCCCTGCGATCGATACTCAGGTGAAATGTAGATGCTGATCTCAGCGGTACGATCATAAGCGGATCTGCTATGGAATGCGGAGAAGCTGAGCCATGCTATAATCTCACCCTTCACCTTCATGACCCATAAAGGCCGATTGTAAGCGGAATGTTCATCGTACCATTTTTCTCTGCTCTCCACGGTGACCGGCTCTAAGTCTGCCGTAACCATGCGTCCAGTAACCGTCGTATTGTAGATTTCAACGATACTCTCTAAATCTTCCCTTACTGCATGCACGATATCGTATTGTTGCAACATCCGGTGCGCCTCCGTTAAGGTTGTTCATTTTAGCTATTAGCGACTATTCCAATCCTTAAGTAATTGCTCTTCTTTATCCTCATTCATTCCGGCTTTACGCACGGAAATCGATCGAGAAGCGTCCCACTCCAAGGTGTCTGCAATGGTTATCTCGAGAGGACGGAAAGTCAGTCCGTCGGCAATCGCTTTATCGATATTAACGGACAGCATATGCTTCATCTCCTCGGTCTCTCCCTCGCCCGGAATCCACAAAGGTAATTCGATCCAAGGTCCCGCTCCTTGCTGAAGTAAAAATTCATTGCTCATCCATATAATCTTGGCATCGCTTCTTGTAACCTCTATGCATTGCTCTAATAACGCTTGCATTGTTAACGGATACTCAGGCCCTGTTGCGTTGAACATACCCGTTCGACGGCCTTCAACCATTCGTATTGTCCATTCCGCAAGATCTCTTACGTCAATGAATTGAACAATGGCATCAGGGTTGCCCGGCGCAAGAACGGCCCCCCCTTTGTCAATCCTCGAAGGCCAATATGTAAACCGATCCGTCGGATCTTGCGGGCCCACGATTAATCCCGGACGTATGATGAGAGCACGTCCAGGCATTCCCGCTTCCACCTCATTCTCGCAGAGAGCTTTCAATCCCCCGTAAGCAGCTCCGACATCCTCTGAAGAAGGGTCCTCGAGTTCCCCAACCGCGTAACTTTCATTGATTCCCTGCTTAAGGAAATCACGATAGACGGATATACTTGAGATAAAAGTATAATGCTCTACCGCATCTTTGAGCAGATTTACGGAATCCCGAACGACTCTCGGAAGATAACCCGAAGTATCGATAACCGCATCCCACCGCCTTCCGGCCAAGGATGCAAGATTTCCGTCTCTGTCGCCTACCAGCTTCTCAACCTCCGGAAACAAGTCCGTATTCGTCTTGCCCCGTGAGAATATCGTTACTTCGTGCCCGGCATTCTTAGCGCTCTGAACGAGGTGGTAGCCTAGGAATACAGTTCCACCAAGAATCAAGATTTTCATAGTTTGCCTCCTATGTCTCTTAGCTTAACAATTTAATCACCAAGGCTCAGCATCGGACAATTGTAGTTCGAACACCTCTAGGAACAACCGATATAACCAGTTGCTATTTTCCTCTCCCCCGCAGAAAGCAGGAGAAAGTGCCACGGTAATCATATCGTAGGGGTAGAGAGTTCTAAGGAAAGCAAGCTCTTCCCTGATTTGAGCAGCCGGTTTCAGCGACCGCTCATCTGGATTACCCGGATTCAACTTAAATACGTCTAAATCCAAATCCAGAATAACCGAACCAGGCAGGTCAAACACCTTCTTCTTGTTTGTACCAACCAACAAATGCTGTCTGAAATCATCAATAGATTCGAATCTAGAGCCCTTATACTCTCTTTCCGCCAATAGCTGTTTAATGGGCTTTAATTGCTCCCCTTCAAGATCCCAGCTGGACAGGTCGAACGGATTGGATTCATCAATCTCTTTAGGGCATACATAGACAAAATGATCTATTATCTTGGCGGCAAACCCTGCCCAAATGAAGTTGTCGATCTCAAGTCTACCGGCGACGGCCAAGAAATCTTGCGATTCCTTCATTTCATGCAGCCCCTCAACGATAACGCCATCCCAGGTGTCATCCAAGTGAGCGTCTACATGCAGCAGCGTTGCTTTCGGGCCTAGGATACCCGATTGTTTACCGAGTGCCCATGCCGCGAAAGACCATTGGTGATTTCTTGAAATATACACTCTCTCTCGGGGGAAACAGACTCGATAGCAATGATCAAACATGGTTTCCCCCCCTTCTATTCCCATAGGGTACTTACTCAATTGGTTTCTCGTAACAGACGCTTAATTCGCAATTCACGTACTCCCCGAACTTGGCAATCTTGTAAAATCCGTTCTTGACATAGAAACGAATAGCTTCCGGTTGTTCTTCGCTTGTATCGAGTCATAGGTCCCTCATCCTTTGCGTTTCTTCGGAGCTTTAGTAAGGTAGGCATCTCCGATTACGCTCGCAATCTCGTCCCATTCGGCGTTGCGGTCTAGACGCAGGCCTACCCATCCAAGATGCGCAACATAAGGAGGCAAGAAGTAGATTTCCGGATTCGACGCTACCAGCATAGATTGGATGCCAGGCGCCGCAGCGCACCAAAGCGCAATTCTACCATCGGCATGGTGATTGGAATGGTATTGGATGAACGACTTCTTATCGCTTACGAAAAAAATCGGAGATCCGTGGCTTACTCGCTCATTAGTCCCCGGAAACGATAGACACAACTGTCTGATTTGATTCAGAAGATTTGCATGAAATCGTGAATCTGATTCGTCCTCATACTTGAGCGGCATAAGATCTCACACCTCATTCTAAAGGGTTAAATAATAATGGATGAACTCCGCGTCTTTCTTATAGCCATTACGTTCATAAATTTTCTGTGCTCTTTCATTATCTATCGCTGTCGAGAGGGCAATTCCCTTTGCTTTGGTTTGAATGGCGTAGTCTTTGGCAGCGTCTAGAAGCAATTGTGCTGCTCCTCGACCTCTGTGCCCCTCATACACATATAGATCATTTAAAATCCATGATCTCTTCATGGAGATGGAAGAGAACGAAGGGTACAGCTGCGTGAAACCGATCGCTTCGTTAAGTGTGCGGTCCTTGACTATGAATAGGATAGATTCCGTATTGTCCATACGTTCCTGCAGGAAGGCTCTGGCATCCTCAATGTCAGATTTCTGTTTGTAGAAAACCCGATATCCATTAAATAAAGCCGCTAACTGATCCAGATCATTCAGTGTGGCCTGAGAAACTAATAAAGAACTATTCATGATGATATAACCTTCTTTCATTCATCTATTCTAATGAGTAATAGCACCATGCAACGCCGACGATTACGACTAATAATGCGAGCGGGATCAGTATTCTTCTCATCGAAGGCCCCTTTTCAAGTTAAATAACCTGATTTATTTCGTTATTATCGTGTATGGATGTCCTGGTATTAGAATCGTCCCGTCTATCCCATTATCAATTACGATCTCCAATGGAAACATTTCCACTTTCTTATTCGAGCCTAACCAATCACGATCAAGAGATGATAATATGAATAAGCCTTCCTCATCTCCTATGGGTGTAAACATAGAATTACCTGAAATATAAATCTGTTCGCTGTATTGAAATTGAAGGAATTCAGATAATTCAATCACATCTTCAGAAGGTAAACCAATCTCGCTGATGTTCAGCATATCTTCATATGTAAAATCCGAATCCGATGGATGTTCTAAATTATGCCTTGCAATAAGTTCTACGATATTCCCTGCAGGATCATAGAAGTAAATCGCATGGGAATTCCAAGATTCAGAATAATAGTCATCGCTGTCATTGATTCGGTTTAGATTAATATTCCTGCTCTCTAACCACTTTAATGCTAATTTATTTTTACTTTCTACGATGTTAAAAGCAAAATGATAATACGGATTGATAACGGTATCGTTCAGTTCGAACGTTAGTTTTGATGACCCGACTTCAACAGTAAAGGCTGTATTCGATGACTTAATGATCGGCAATTCCATTATACGGTAATAGAAGTCTTTCAAGTCATCTAACCTATTCGTAAACAACTTGATTTCATCAATTTTCATTTGGGCCCTCCATGATTAATTGATTTGCTTCAAATCTAGCCCCAGAAGATCCCTTGATTATTCTCATCCACTATTTTTAATTGTTTTTCAAAATCCTCATCCGGTGTAATATCCTCTACAAAATGCCATTTGTTTCTACTGTCTCTCCAATATACTTTCCATTTTTTTTGATCTAGACGAAATTGCGCAATATCCATCTCGACCCATTCACTACTCATAAAAGCGGGCCTTTCTTCTACGAGCGTAACGTTATTTCCTCTCAGCTTATAATTTAGTTTTATTTGATTTCTTAAGTGTTTAGGTATTTTCTTATCAACGTATGCGTTCATAATCTTTTCAATTCTTTTCTTCGTGAATGTATCCAACAACGGTGTTCACCTCATCATGAATTATATCAAATCAATTCCGGATACGCTTATTTAGAGGGTGTATCTTATGCGTATCCAAATAGTATTGTTCATCCATGTTACCTCTTCTTAGAGCAGCTCCAACAAATCACTTAATTGATTTAAAGAATATAAAGGCTTTGCCATTAATCCATCTTTCCAAGGTTGATTTACCTTAATCCATACGGTTTCCATCCCAATCCTTGCGGCACCATCAATGTCATTGATTGGGTGGTCACCTATATAAATACATTCTTCCGGTCTTAATTCAAGCTTGTTTATTGCCATTTCAAAAATCCTAGGATCAGGCTTCTTTATGCCAACTTCTTCTGACACAATGATCAGATCAAAGTCGTTTCTAATCCCTAATTGATCGATCTTCCCGTATTGTATAGAGGTTTTCCCATTGGTTATTAATCCCGTTTTGTATTTCTTCCTTGAGTGAATCACGACTTCCCTTGCCTGTTTCCTTAAAACCGCACTCTTAACATACTCCATGCTATAGAAATCTAATAACTCGGTTATTTGTGGCTTTGCTTTCCATGGCAGTTCTTCAATCAATTCTGAAAATAATTCACTTTTGTCTTTGTACCCATCTTGATCAAGGTAAATAATTCTGTCGAATAATTCTTTAGTCGAATCCAAATGATCGAAATAAGTTTTCAATAATGAGTTCGTGAAATTACTGAACGTGCTGGTTCTATCTAAAATGGTATTGTCCAAATCAAAAATGACGGCTTTGATGTTATTCACGGTTTCCCCCGCACTCAGGCATTTTGATTTAAAAGGTTGTTTAGTCTATTGAGCTGCCTTTCTATTACTTCTATTTCGCTCCGCCATTCAAACTTAGGCCCTGTTCCCCCATATTCCAATGTAACTACTGCGGGGTCTGTGAGAGTTAAAGTCTTCATCAATAAGTTATAGTCTGTTTCCTGCATTTCTAAATGTCTATCACGAAGATAACCATCCTCCGGATCCATTCCTGGGCCACAAACATGAATTTCTCTTACTCTATTTAACGGCAGTGTTTCTAAATACTTATCAACTTCTTCTTCCCGATGCCATGCTGCCACCCTTAAATGTGCAAGGTCAAGCAAAAAACCGATATCTGCTTCATTACAGATTGTTTTAATAACTTCAGGGTCTGTTGCACAACGAAGAGTACCCTGAAAACCATAATAAGGAACATTCTCGATTAATAAATCAACTTCTAATTCTTCTTTCCATTTCAACACTCCATTGAGCATCCTTTCGATTATTTCGTCGTCTGTAATGTTGTCTTGGTTCCAATCTTCTTGCATAGCCGATAAGTGCAGTGCAATATGCGGCGAATTGCATGCCTTAAGTTCTTTATTAATTTCGTCAAAATCGATGTTCTCAAAATCTTTCTTAGTAGCATGAGGTAAAGTATGTAAGAGTAGAGGACAAAATGGTCGGGAAATAGAATGTTCAGTCCAAACCTTATCCTTTCTAGAAAGCTTTATCCAATCAAGTCGAGCTAAACCACTTTCCAGCAAGGTAATTAATTGGGGAGAATAATTACAACCTAATTGAACCATGAAATCACTTCCCTTCTAGGTTTTTCATTTATTACTACCATCTCTTTCTTGCTTTTACTGAAGTAATTTGTGCAATATGATGTCGACCATGCCACGCATACCTTTGAGTAGCAATATCAAGAGTCATTATTCCGTGAGTTGGACTTGAAAAGGTTCGTTGGAAATCAGTTAAGCTCAATTTACGCAGCAATGTTACAAATCTAATATGTAATGATTCTATTAGAAGTAATGAAGTCTCGATTTCTACTTCTCGATAATCACTTAGCTCTGCCCACAAGTCTTCTCGATATGAATTGGCAATCGGGTTTTCTTCAGTTAGTGCTTTCTTGAAACGAATATATGCGTTCATATCGTTGTCCGCTAGATGATGAACCACTTGTTGGATAGTCCATCCACCAGGACGATAGGGTGTATTTAATTGCTCTGTTGTAAGATTTTGCACTGTATATCTAAGGTGAACTGGCATTGCTGATACTTCTTCAATCCAACTATTACGTTGCTCTTGAGTCGGTTGATGTACTGTTTCGAATTGGCCTATTGGATAACGAAGATCATCCATTTCCTTTCCTCCTTATAGCCTCTGTAGTAATTGCGCTTAATGTTTCCGTGATCAAGACGAAAGATCTTAAGTATCCTCTTTTATCATTATTCAAATCGATCTGTTATACCTCTAAAGTGGCCCAAAGCGTGAAAATAGTGTTGGTATGTTCTATCTCTTCCTCGAAAAACTTACAAAAAAATCTGCAATCTTCATTGCAGAAGCAGGAGTTCAAGTTTGTTTAGAGTTTTCTCCTTAATCCAATGCTCTTACGAATCGTTACAACAATCTGGTCTTTAGAAGTATGATAAACTAAGGTTTTGTCTTTGCTGTTCAGTAATTCTCGTGTGGCATCCTCGTCTTTAATCGGACCTATAACAACTACCTCATCAATTACTTCCTGATTGTCCGTCTCTTCGGAATGTAGAATCTCAAATTTCACAAATTGATTTGGATAAATGCTTTGAACTTCTTGCCATTTCACGTTTGATTCCTCCAAACGTATTTTTACTTAATTGTATCACTTATTGATTTGAAAATCCTTAGATTGAACTTCAGCTAAACGCTGTTGTATTCACGACGTCCCACCAGCTTAAGCCCGAAGGGTGGCCGCGACGGTTATAAAAAGAAAGAGCCTGTTATGGCTCATTAGATAATTGGTAAGGAGTATCTTGAAAATCCTTCACCATTGTAATTATATCTTTCACCTATCGTGTATTTTCTTCCTTCGGAGTCTATCTTAAGATTGTTATCATTTATATAACGATCGATTTCTTCTCCAGCTAAATCAAAATCTCCATTATTATTTGCTACTACAACACACTTCTGCTTCGAAAGTGTTATTCTCAGATACCATTCAGGTATTCCCTCGAATGATTCCACTTCTACACAAAGTACATAAGCATGTGTTTCAGGATTATTCTGACTAGAAACCTGAGGACAAACACCATAGTGAATACTAGGATTAATTACTTGAGGTAAATACTTGGTAGATGATAACAATCCCTCTTTAGCATTTTGGTACTTACTCCCCATTTGATTTAAACTAATACATGGGATACCAATTAATTTGAGATCATTATGTTCCACAATTACTGGCTGCATATCATGGAGTTTAGTTACAAGATTCATTTCCAGCCCCCTTTTCATTAAGGTATTATATTCCATATAATATAGAACATCAGTTCTTATGTAAAGTTTTTTTGTTATTTGTCGTGCCTTTAACTCCGATCCGGACAGGGGCGAATGCCCCGATGTGTGAATATGGTGTTAAGCGAAGTTTAATTACCTCAGAACCACTTCTTCAAGTCCCCATGTTAAAACATCTATTCGTTCTGAATAATGTAATAACGGATTTTCATTTGGGAGCTGTAATCCATCAATATTTGCCATAGTATTAACATAAATCTCTGCTTCTGCAAGTTGCAACGACCATGGTTTATGTAGAATGTCACATCGAAAAATTCGGCTTAAATGCGAATTGTAGAAGCAATATCTTTCCGTCAACCAATGCTCTAATGTTCCAGAATGAGATTTGAATGGAGAAGATATGGGTTTGTATGTTCCTTTGAATTGAAAGTCTTTTGTACCAATTCTACTACATTGATAATATATCCTCTGGTCTTCATTTCTTATTTTGATATCAGCAAAGTAATACGGAAGGTGATAAAAATATCTTGCAGCTTTAACGGCTAGAAAACTTGTTGCATCAAGACTAAAAAAATAGACACCAGGGATATTATTTAAGGTTACATACGTTCGTACATTTAGTTCTGCAAATTTTGATGTAGTAGGTATGTAAGGCATATTTCTGTACCGAATATTACTCATATAAAAAGGTACCACCCCAACCCAAGCTTGGCCTTCGTAAACATCAAGCTGTAAGGGTAGGGGAATTAATTTTTGTAGATCTTCGATAGGAATAGGCCAATGAGCGAATAGTAAATTATGCCATGATTGCTTCATTCTCCATGGTTTGGTTTCGGTACTTCTTTTCCAAGAATCAACTGTCATAAGTAACCTCCAAAATGAACAATTGCAAGAACAAAAAAGAAACCCATATTTATGAAATCTCCTGTACGATGGCCGATAAAAAATTGATTAAGTACTCTTAAAACCCACCAAGAACTTATCCAAAGGCACATCCCTTCAGCAGGCGCTTCACCGAAAGCACCTTCAAAATTATTCCAATAATTAAATATTATCAAATCTACTATTCAGTTCATTTCATTCATTATTAATAAGTTCTTCCCACTCTTCAATTGATAATTTATCTTTTATCTTCTTCTTGCTTTCAGGGACATCAATAAAACATATCAATTCCAAGCTGTTTCCATCTGGGTCATTAAAGTAAACTGATGCATTTCCTTGATTTGGGCGAACAAATGGTTTGATTGAATCCCTTGTTCCCAATGGTACAGGTTCTACATTAATCGCCGGAAACCAATTCAAACTGCTTTTTAGATCTTCATAACTTACTCTAAGTGCTATATGTCTTAATGATGGATGATACGGTGTTTTGTATTCTTCCCCCTGCCATAGGCCTATCCAGCTTTTCTCTTTCTCAATCCAAAAAAAGGCAGTGTCTACATCTTTCCAAGCAAGTTCTAAGCCTAATCCTGAATAAAATTCAATTGATCTTTTCAAATCCCTTACAGGTAAATGAGCTTCATATAAGCCTAGTATCATATTTGTTGTCCTTTCTTTTGGATTTCGTCGGTTTCAGATACCGTAGTTGTATTCACGACGTCCCACCACCTTAAGGCGACGAAGTCGCCGGCCGCGATCTGGTTAGGTGATTCGGATGTGTCCGGTGGATTAATCTTCCTCGCTGCTGAATTGCCTCTTCGATTCCACTTCTATCTCCGGCAGGACCGAGGGGCCGAATGGCCCGAAAATATGGTGTTAGCTGATGTTGCAGCCTTCATTGAAATACTTCCTAACTTATTGTCGTTTTCTTATCCTTCAACTAAATTATAAAATCTTATATCTCCGTCTTTGGTTTATGCAATTAATATATCCTGTCGTTCTTTGACACTATAGATTTTGGTCCCTTTTGTTAGTTTATTTGCTGTTCCATTTTTGAAGTCTTTACCCTTACTCTTTTGTTCTATAATTTCGGTTACCTGTGTATCTTTCGTCAGAGTTAATTCATCTACCCATGAAACACCAGAATTATAAATAGTATCTTTATACATAAAAATATTCGCGCTTGGATTGTCCTTAAGAACTTCTTCAGCACTTGGATTTCCGGTTCCATGAGTTCTACAGCCAGATAAAAAGAGGATTAGGATTACGACGCAATATAGTCGATGCATGACATGGCTCCTTTATTGTATTGACTTGCAGCAATTTCAGATAACGTTCGTGTATTCACGACGTCCCACCACCTTATGCCCGAAGGGCGGCCGCGATACGGTTAGGTGGTGGGATGTGTCCGGCTGAATATGCTTCCCTGTAGCTGAAAATGCCTCTATGAATCCACATCTAACTTCTGCCGGACCGAAGGCCGAATGGCCCGATGCGTGAATATGGTGTTAGATGAAGGTATTGCCTTCGCAGTATCAGCTTTCAAGCCAATCTTCTAGTCTTCTAAATTTATTTAGTCCAATTGTTTCAAATTCATCTTTACCATGTTCGTTTTTGATTCCCATAGTTCTTATAGCTTTGTTAATTGAGTCTTTCCCATTAAGCTCTTCAAATATCTTTAGGCCATTATTCCACGCAATTGCATTCTGACTCCCCTTCCCACCAAAAAAATCGGCTTCAATATAAAGTACAACTGAATTAATAACTATTGATAGATTTGATCCAAATTCAATTAGTTTATCAGTTAGAAATGAATAACCAGGTACTGCATTTCCTTGAAATTCATTAACTCGGTCATATAATTCATCTGTTAAGGGTATTAAAGTACTGCCCTGATTTAGATTTGCAAAAAAAATGTTCTGATAATTTTCTATAGATAAAATCAATAGTGATTTTTGTAAAACAAATCCTCGAATGAAATATCCCATGAAAAGTACAGTCCTTTCAATTGTCTGCAATACTTTCATCTAACGTCTCTCGTATTCACGAACCCGAGAACCTTAAGCCCCAACGGGGCGGCCGCAATGCGGTTAGGTTCACAGGGTTGTCCGCCTGTATCCGCTTCCTCGAAACGCCTCGGGCGGACCGAGCAGCCGAATGGCTGCGATGCGTGAATACGGCGTTATATGACGTACACCCTCCCGCGAATCGGCTCGCACATGTTTTTAATTAAAAAATGTATTAGGTAAGATAATTCTCCATACTCCATTTTCATAAATCATTGAAACATTACTTTTTTCATCTTTCTGCTGATCCTTAATTATTGTTCTTTGCAAAACACTCAGATCTGCAGTCTTGCCGTCATTGTCAAGTATTTCGACACTAACCAATTCAACTTCTCCATCATATTTGTAGACATGATTTTCTAAAATGCTAATCAGATCATTATATTTATTCTTTACATCTTTCATCGTATGTCCTGATTCAAATGATTTAGAAGATATTAATTTGATTGCATTATCAACATCTTTATCAATATAAATGAGTTTATGGAATTCGGTTAAAGATTCTTCAGGTGTCTGGTCTCTAAGTTCTTTAACTTTGGATGAACAAGCAGTTAGAAGTACTAATACAAATATGCAATGGATTATTCTCATTTCTTTCTCCTTTAATGTATTGGTGTATGTCATATAACTTCTAATCTACGTACTTCGCAAACATCACGCTCAATTAGGTATTCGAGTAAAACCCACCTTTTTCCTGTTTTGTTGTAAAAGCATGGAATGACTTTCATAGGAGTTATGTTTCTTTTGATATTATCTCTCAACGCAAAATAACCGAAATCCCAGAACATTCGCTGAGATTCGGTTATTCCCGTTATGTTCATACTACTCCCACATTCTTATTACTTACTATCTCCCCTATTCATGATTCCTCCGGTCTTTTTCGCAAACCATTCCCAACCTGTACCCACGTGTTCAGGCTTATGGGAATCGGAACCATATATACATGCGACACCTTGCTTCCTGCATTCCGCCAAGAACCACTCAGGAACATAAGGCTTGCCGCAAGTTTCCACTCGAGACCCCGCCGTATTCACATCAATACCTACGTTCTTTTTCACCAAGAGAGGGATAATCGTTTCAAGTCGTTGTCTCATTTGCTGCTCATCAATCTCTGGCAACGCTTTTCTAAACTTTTCAATTAAATTAATATGCCCGATTCGTTTACGCATAGGCAATTGCGATACCCATTCGATAGCGGCTTCAACATGATTGTAGTATTCATTCACGACATTCTCCATCGTCCCATAATACGATAACAGATGCTCACGGGAATAATCCGGGGTGTAATCAATGCAACGCATTCCGCCAGCGGTAGGCAAATAATGCACGGAATAAACAACGTCCTCTAAATCCTGATGCCACTTCTCAACAATAGCTTGAGTAAAGTCCAATTGTCCCGGTAAATGGTCCAGCTCCAAACCTACGGTAACCTCTATTCGGCCCTCAAAAAGTCTTTTCATCCGTTTTGCATGTTCAATATAATCTGGAAGCTCATGTTCCGGCATGGCCAAACTCTTAAATAATGGTATATCATCAATCCAACCTTGAGGTAATGGCGGATGTTCACTTAGCGTATAGCGTTCAAAGTCGAGTTCAATCGCTCGATCAATATATAATTCTTGGGCTGCCTGACTCCCGTGATAACAAAATGGCGTGTGCGTGTGGCCGTCCCATTTCAATATAATCATCTCCCTAGCATCTTGTTCGTTACAATATTACTACCTATTCTATAGGAATGCGATTTACCATTTCAATCTAAAATGAGCAATTCTACTATCCCGATGAATTCATTGAGTAATAATAATCAGCAATCATAATAAAATACATCCCTTCTTGCTTGTCAATATTCATTGAAATCGTGTATGACTTTTCTTTGTTTATTAATTCATCATATGAATTTCTTATTACAAATCCATCTTCTGATTCTTCGATAATGTAGGTCATTGAAGTATTATTTCCTGATTCATCTTTATTTACTGGATCTCCATAGTTCTTAATGATGGTTTCTACGCTATCCCTATACTTAATTCTCCGAGCAGTAATGAATTTATTATTGTCTTGAGTGTTGTCGTCAATAATTAGAGCATTGACATAATTATCTTTATAGTGAATTTTCAAACCAGGGTATTCATATAGCCCCATAAAATCTATTGTATCTATTGGTTTGCCCAATTCAGCTTCAACTTCGTCTTTACTCATTCCTATATGGAGATTTTTGTTCTCCACCGGTTCATAGAATGACAAATCTTCAGCCTGAAAAATACCTGGTTTAAAATCTTGCTCGTCTCGTAAATATGAATTTGAAGTGCTACATGCAGTTAGAGTTAATAAAAACATTATGATTCTGATCATTATAATCCCCCGTTGAATTTGACTGTCAAAATTTTCTTAGGTACATCTTTGTTTTCATCAGGATATCCCAAAGATGCATTAATAAATCTGCACCCATCTTTTATGTAGTCCATTCTTCTATGGACATGCCCGAAACACCAGATTTTCCCTTTAAGTTTCGAATAATAATCTGATCCGTCAAAATAATAAAAACTATTGGACAAGTTATCTTTTTTATTCAACGGTACCGTTGACCAATCCGGAGAAATATGAGTTACTATCACGTTTGAACTTTCCAATACTTTATTTAGTTTTTCTTTTTCTTCTTGAAACATGACTTCAACCAATCTTGGCAAGCCTTCAATTAATCTGGAATCATTTGAGAACGACTTCCAACACTCATAAATACTATCTTTGTCTGAATTTAGTTTCTGTATTCCATATTGAAAGTCATACCACATTCCACAACCACCAAAAGTAATGCCGTCAACTTGTATTGAATTTCCATCTAAAAAATATACTCCTGTTTATTATAATGACCAATGTCTCCTGCAATAACCAAAGTAGAAGAAGGAGCTTCCGGAAGAATCAACCGAACAAAATTGTCCTGGTTTTTATTTAACTTAATGTGATTACTGGAATAGTCTACCCAGAAATCCAAATGAATGTCTGAAATAAGATCGAAGTAAATTATTATCTTCACCCCATCCATAGAACCTTTAGGTTCGTTATTTCAAACGAATTGATCTATATATAAAGAAACCAATTGTAATAAGAACAGTTGTACCGATAATCCATATTGGTATAAGGTTTAATTCTTTATTCCCTTTTGAAACCTGCAAACTCATCCAACTTAAAAATAGTATTAAAATTGTGAATTCTGCTTTTATTATATTTAACGAGATTCGAGCATTTTTGTATTGTCTTTCTGCATTTTCTTCCGTTAAATAAATGTAATTATAAGTATGGGGATGCTTTTCAAGTTTAGAAAACCCTACCCATAATAAAATACCTATGATTATTGGAATCCAAAATACCCATTTCTCTCCCCATCTATCCGGCTCCCCGCTCATGTTGAAATGTACAGGAGTTCGGTTGGGCAATGAAAACCATTCAAAAAAGAAATAGATTAAAAAAACTGAAAATGATAATATCGTCAAAAGATCCAATATTGTTTCTAATTTGGTCTTGCTAATTTTTATTACTGAGCGGTTATTCCGAACCATAATCTTACCTCATTCTTTAGTTTTATTCATCCTCATCCTCGATTAATGTTAGTTGAGGCCATAATTCAAGCCATTTCTTGCTCATTACTCTTGTGTAAAAATGATCTTTATTTTTATAATACGGACTTTTTCGGAGTATCAAATCAAATAGGTCATTTAATCCATGGGGTGCTATTATTTCAATGCCCTTACCCGTTTCGAGACTTATGCCGACAGCCGTCACAGTTTCCGGCCACCTCTTCATTGCGTCTGCCACAGATAAATATGGTTTTTCTTGATTTCTTATATGCATCCTGGCTTGATTCTTAATAGACCAGTTATATTCATGCAATTGATTCTTCAATATGGTTTCATATTTCTTTTCAGTTTTTTCACTAAGATCATTAGCATCATAATAAAGGACATCAACATCATTTAATGGAGTTAGATGAGAATATCCATGTAAGTAATCCCAGACATAATTTCTTACATAACCAGCTGCGATACACCAATTCGGTAGATCCAATTGTCGAACCAGATCTAGATCCCTCATCATATGTTCGTTAGTCTTCATGATCTTGATCAATTTATCTACTAACATCTCTGAATCAACCTACTTAATAATAGAATTCTCAATAAAAATGCTTTCTATAGCCTTCTACTTTCTCTTCTTTAAATCCTAATTTCTCATAAAACGAATGTGCTTCTTTTCTATGTCCTCCTGATACAAAAATCATATAGTAACAGCCTCTTTCTTTAGCAATCTCTTCAATATCAAGCATTAGTTTTTTTCCGATTCCTTGCCTTCGGACACGATTGGAAACAATAACATTTTCAATCACCATAAATGGTTTGCATTCTCCTACAAGATCGTGGCATATGATTCCCATAAGAGAACCTACTAATCCGTCATCATAGAATGCACCAAGAATAACATAATTATCGTTGTCCTTTATTGATTGATATACTTCAACTAAATTTGTGTAGTTTGTCTTTCTACCAATTAGCTCATCATATAATTTGCATAAATCTGAAAGATCGTCATACCTAAGGTGCTTGATCGAAGCCATAGAATTCCTACTTTCAAGTCTGATTAGCCCGCAGCGCGAAATTTCTCATATGGAGTTTTAAATTTCTTTATAATAAAAAATCGTATCATCTAGGATTTTACTTCCAATAATGAGATTTCATTTTTCACATTTCTCACTCCATTTCATATTGTTCAGCGTACCCCTATTATTTCTTTTCTTTGTTTTCCGAACAGCAATTATGTTTCCAAGATAAGCGAAAGCAATTAATGAAATATCATAAGTAATGTTCCAGAGAAAAGGATCACTTTTGGGATCCCCAATTTGATTTAATGTTCCTGGCAGGTTAAATAGGAAAAGAATAATACCCAAAACCAAACTTTGGTTAAGACTATTTACGCGTGACAGTTTCTGGGTATAGAAACCAGCTAAATATATTAATATCAAAGAGATTGCCAGTTCGATTAAAAATTCATTCTTATCTGGAGCTAATAAATCAATATCAGCTGAAGCTTCTACTAATACGATTGCAACAAGTGCCGTTGATAGATAACTTCCAACAAAATATATAAGAGCTCCAACAGATAATGCTCTAAAATCAAACTTTTTCATTATTGAAATACCACACCCTTGTTCGAGTTTCTTCCCATAACTCTTGCAATTTTTTCTTCGATTAAGCTGCTTTATTCCTTTCTGTTCTTGTAATCCTTCCCCATGGTTTCTTAAAGGAGATTGTCACTGTTATGAGGAGCATTAGCAATGTAAATAATAATCCCGCAATCGAGCTATTATGATCTGGGCTGATTATTAATGCAATTCTAATCCAAATATTTATAGCTAACATTAACAGCATAGTAATCATTAGTTTCACTAAAATCCAGTAATATCTGGTCAACCCCCACTTTCCGATAAAAGCTAACGTCATTCCTGTTGCCATACTAATTATCGATACTGGAGTAAGTAAAAAATTAAATAATATTTCTAAAAGACTATTCTCTCTGCGATCTGATAAAAATGAAAGAGCAGTCATTATGATAACCGTCCCTATCCAAGCGAACACAAAACTAACATGAATTAGCAACACTATTTTTCTTGATGTTACTTTTGTCACTTAATATATATCTCCTTTTTAGTCATAAGTTTAAGAAAGCTACAATAAGCCAGATTTTCTATCGCACTTTGCCCCCTTACTTACTGAAATCGTTCTTGTTAATATCCATGATAAGAAGGGACAAAAACATATTCATACTAGTTACCGTTTATTTCATTTTCTGCCTTCTCAAAACACAAATTTACCGTTCTACCCTTTGATCGAGTACGATGTAACACATTTGCATTAACTGTATAAACATCACCTGATTGTAAAGAAACTGTCTTGTCTTCAAAATCTATAAATAATTCTCCCTCTAGCACCAAAAATAATTCATCACAATCATCGTGTTTATGCCAGTGGAAGTCTCCATCAATAACCGCCGCCCTAACAACATGATCATTCACTTTACCAACTATGAAATTAGCATATTGATTTATATTTTTTGTCATATCGAATACATTAATTATTTCTGTCTTCATTGGCCTCAACACCTTCTTAATATTATTAATAGAAGACTTCATTACCCAAAGACAAAGAGTTAACTGAAATCAGCCGCTTGTTGGGTTGAAAACTTGATCATTTGGGTAATATTGTTAGTTTAATTCCATAATTGATCTAACTTGTCTGAATAAAAGAATATCGCCTTTTTATAGGATCGAATGCCTTCATCTTCACTGGTTTCTGATAAATGCTTTAACAAGATTTCCATAGCCTTATCATATTCCTTAAGATTATAGAGGACCATTGCGTAAAACACTTGAAACTCTCTTCGTTCTGGAAAGTCTTTAATTGCTTCTTCAAAAACATGCCTAGATTCTTCATACATTCCCAAAGTACGATATGTACTTCCTAACCCTAATAATGCCCCTTGTCTTTCTTCGCCTAACAAACCTAGTTCAATTGATTTAAGATAAAACGGAACTGCTTCCCTTTCTAATTCCATAACATCATGAACCCACGCAATTTGATACCATATTGATGGGTTATGTGGCTCTTGCTTTACTAAATGGAACAAAATTATTTTGGCTTCTTCGAGTTGTCCTGATTCCCTCAACCTTATTGCTTTAGCTAAAATATCCAAAGTATTCATTCCTTTACACATGGGTTACTCAAAAAATCTTCTTTGTAAAGACGCATTTCAATGTTATTCCACCACTGACCTTGCTGATCTTGATATACTTTTTCGGTTTTTAAACCTTTCTTGAACCCAACGCTTTTGTAACATTTAATGGCTTGTTCATTTGATTCATAAACATTCAATCGGATGCTATTTAATCCAAAATCATTGAAACCTATTTCGACGAGTTGTTGAAGAACTGTCCTACCTATTCCTCTACCTCGAGACGCTGGTTCTCCGATCAAGAATCTACCAATTACAGCTTCCTTGCTATCTCTATCAAAACGAGCTATCTGTACTGTACCGATGAATTTATTCTGATCCATAATCTTATAGATGAACACATCAGACTCTATTGAGTTGATACCTTTATGGTAATGGTTCATCATCTGATCAATTGTAAGCGGGTAATTGTACGTTGGTCCCGCCCACTGAATTATAAAATCCCTTGGATGTTGATTTATCCAATCAATGATTTGTGAAAAATCAGTTTCTTGTAGAGTAAGCAGCTTAATCTCCATTGTTTTTCCCGACTCTCTCTTTAATAAATGAAGTTTTTGCATTCATATAACCGATACGATCATTCCTATATTTAATTGCTAATTCTCTCTTTAGTTTTTCATAAAGATTTCGCTCTTCTTCATTTTCTTTCAAATAATCTCTGAATATCAAAGGCTTAGACCAATGTTCTGTACCATATTCAACAAAATGAACATGATGTGATCGAGGAGTTTTCTTTAAAAACAACCTTTCACCTGGTAAACTTACAGATTCAACATATTGATAATTTAATTCATTTAATGATCTAATATTCTTATCTGCTACCGAAAATCGTTCAAATCCCACCAAGATATCAATAATTGGTTTTGCAGCAAGACCAGGTATTGAGGTACTCCCAAAATGTTGAATGTCTATAATAACTGCTTGCTCTAAATATTGTAGTATCTTAGTTTTTTCTTTTTGAAAATACTCGGGCCAACTATCATTATACTCTTCGATAATTACTTCATCTTCCATACACGATCCCCCTGATATGTAGATCTCTTGGCTTGAAGGTAGCGATTCGGGTCTTCACTAAAATGATAAAGCATTGAACCTCCCCCACTTACTTGCTATCACAAGTTGAAGTCGGGGCTTCTTACCATCAACCTCTTCCATGCACCTCTGCAGTTGTGGGTTTGCCACATCTACTCCATACCCAAAGGGTTGGGGCGCCATCGAAGCCGTCTAAGTAAGCAACATGTGTTCTCGAACACATGGGGCGGCACAGCCCATCTACTACTTCATGCTTAGGCAATCCGTAGATACTTGATCTTCGTCTGAACATCGAAATGCAAGATCTCATCGTATAGAGCCTTGCTTAAAATATTCCTGGCTCCGTGAATATCCCGATGCTCTTCATACCCACATTCACAATTGAAATTCCTCGAAGAGGTTTTCTTTCTCTTCGCGCAGACAGGACATGTCTGACTGGTATACGATTCGTCCACTAGATGCAGCCGGATTCCCTGTTGCTCCAGCTTGTACGCCAGATACTGCTTTACTTTACCGAAAGACCAGTTCGATAATTTCTGAGCTTGCTTGCGGTTGACGCGTTTCTTCTTGCGTGTATTCCGCTGTACCCCTTCAACATTTCCCATATGGACATCCGATACCGACTGCTGGATACACCAATGCACGAAATGTTTCGTTGACTTGTGCAAGGCATCTCTTAGCTGCTTTTCCGTCTTGGAGAGGAGGTAACGTTTAGCCTTCTCGTATTTCTTCCATTGCCGAGAGCCTTTCTTACATTTAGACTGTAATCGCTGAATTTCCGCCAGCTTCTTGTTTCGTAATCGATGGATCGCGCGTACCTTCCTGCCTGTGACGATCAGGCTTGCTCCATCTTCGCGAAAAGCAGCGAGGGTATGGATTTCACCTGGGTCAACACCTACCGAATGATCGTTGTAATAGGGCTTGCTTTCGATCCCATCCTCGTAAGAAATGGCAAGGTAGAGTCCATTGTCATAACAAAGTTCTATTTCCTTGATATGTCCCACCGGTAGATGGCTTGCATACACCACAATGGGGGGCTCTCTTTTTCCGTAATGATTGCCCATGGATAGTACAATCTTGCCATTCTCAGCTAATTTGAATCCATCTTTGGCCCATTTCGTGTTGTAGTGGCTCTTGTTCTTATAGGGATACCTTGCTGTCTTGATCCCCTTCTGCACGGATTGATACGCGGAATCCCTAGCGAACAGGTACTTATGGCAGACCGCCTGAATGGATTGACTATGTAAGTGGAATCTGCCTTTCGTTTGTTTCTGTAGTTCGGATTGAGAAATCCATGTCTGATACGTAGTGTGATGGTCTTTGGAAAGCTGTAAGCACGCGTTCCACACTTGTGCAGATTCACGGTTGCAGGCGAATAATCGGTCCGTATGCGATTTTGATGCATGAAAGCTTACCATTTGCGCTCGAATCATAGCTTATCACCTCCCTTCAAACATTTTGTTCGCTAAACAGCTATGTTCATTATAGCAAACATATGTTCTACTCAGAAAGAGGTTAATGAGCAAACTTCAAGCTGGACATAGACTCAAACAGCTGTTTTCCCTACCCATCCCATACAGAGATGTTCGGTAAAGCGTCATTCATCCCCCACCTGCTTCGCTGAGGAAGGAGACTTCTGACGGATATCGTTAAATAATTCATCTCCCTGATAAGAGAATTACTCCGAAAGTTATTAATACGGAAGCAATTATTCTTTTCCCACCCTGTTGCTCACGAAGCACATATACTCCTAGTATGGTACCAAACACTGTCCCTATTTCTCTCATTGGCGCAATCTGTGATACGGGCATGATTTGAAGAGCAAACAAGAACAAAATGTATCCCCCAGGAGCAAGCAAACCACCTAAAATAATTGTTCTCCAATTTACTTTCCATTCGTTTAAGAGCTCACGTGACTTGACAGCTAACCATGTGAGTGACAGTAAGTTTCCAATACTAGTCGCCTCGTTTAACATTACTGGTGAGAAATATTGTAGTGTCAGTTTGTCCACTACAGTATAGCTGGTTATCATAATTCCTACTGAAAAAGCAAATATGATTGCCGAATTCTTCACAACTGAAATCCTTCTTAAGTTACCAATTATCATGATCCCAAGAACAATAACTACTACGCCGATCCAGCCCATAATGGTTAGCTGCTCTTGTAAAAATGTTACTCCTATCAAGGGTACTAATAGAGGGCTTGTACCTCGCATAATTGGATACGCCTGAGACAAGTCACCAATAGAGTAAGTTTTTGCTAACAGAAGTACGTATAGTCCATGTAGAATCATACTAATAATAATTAAACCCCAACCAACCAATGGGATGTTCTGCAAACTTTGTAAATCAGCAAAGACAAATGGCAAGAATATTAAGATCGCAGCTATGTGGCAATACCATAGAAATACATTTTTATTTATGCTGTTTTTGGTAAATAAATTCCAAACAGAATGGACTAATCCGGATAGTAAGACTAGTCCTAATGTGAACATCATAATGTGAGATCTGCCAATCTTGTATTTACTGAGTATTCGATAACTGGATATGAAATGATATTTCTATCACGATAAGTTAAATTAATGACATCACTATGTATGCTAATAATTCCATTCTGCAATATTACTGTCTTAAATCCTCTCTCAATTGCTCCATTATAGGTAAAGAGCACGCACTGCTCTGCTGCAAAACCTGCTACAATAACTAAGCCAATATCGTTATTCAATAAAATCTGTTCTAATTCTGTTTTCCAAAATGCATTCGAATTCTCTTTAGTTATTTTAATGTCATTTTGATCTACTTTAATTTCAGGAATGATATTAAATAAATCAGTATTAGATTCTTCCATACCTTCAATGTCCTGAATGTGTATGACAAAATGACTTTTTGAGCGAAGTAAGTCTGCTACAAAGTTTATGTATTCACAGGCTCTTCCAACGTTAAGCTTTTCCATTTCATCTTGCAAAAAGATACTTTGCATATCTACTACTAATAGTCCGATTTTCATTGTCTTTACTCCTCTCATGATTAGAAATTATCTTATTCAAGTTACATTGTTTCTTTCAATTTCATGTAACATATAATTTGCAAATTCTAAAAGCATCTGTTCGTTTACCTGTAAGCTATCAACTTCACCATTATATTTAGCAAGACATTTATTCACTAAGTCTACATACTCAATGGGCACTACAGTTATTGCCCACTCACCACCTTCTCTTTTCGAAGATACAACCGATTCCTTCAAAAACAGAAGAACTCTACACAAATTCAAAACGTAATACTCAGGGTTATCGGTTATGTCTTCTAATGCACCTTCTACATCAGACTTAATTGAATCAATAAAAAAATGATTGTTTATTGGTTTGAAAACCTCTTTAATTGGTTTGCCATAGAGTACAATTCCTCGATTGTATGTAACAACAAAATGAGCTGCTAAGTCGGGATCTTCATAACCGCCACAAAAATAATTCTCACTATTTTATATTTCTCCTTATGAAACGCAGAATAGTGAAACTCGAATGGGGTTGGAAAAATAAAATCTACAACATGTGATTCCAAAACAACACTTAACTCAATTCCCTTCATAACTTTCATCTCTTCTTCAATTTGAAGAAGTTCTCTGACAATTCTCTTATAGGTCTCAACTGAGTGTTTGTCCTTCACAATAATAAGCAAGTCTATGTCACTTTGGAATGGATTAAAACATCCCATAGCCAATGATCCATGTAAATATATGCCTATAAGGGATTCTGACAATTCGTCTTTGAAAAGATGAACAATTCTGTCTAATCCAAGTTGCTGTTGGGTGGTAGGGGTCTGTCCGGCTGAATCTGTGCTATTGAAATGCTCCTCCGAATCCACTTCTATCAAGTTAAAGAAAGACAAAACATCTGGTATTCTTTCTCTGAATGCAAGTAAATTATGACCTGCACCATCAACGATATTGAATCTAATGTTTCTTATTTTATCTCTTAAAATTTGGTAAATGGCTCTTTGAGATTGAACAAAATCTGATTTGCTTTGTTCATCCGTTCCTTCTTCCGTGCCACAATCAAGGTAAAATCTATTAATAGAATCAAAGTTTGTACTTATAATAAGATCTTCTATTTCTTTTTGGTTAAACCAAAACGATGAAGATAGGGCTGCAACCTTCGTAAAAACTTCTGGATACCTGCAGGCAGCATATGTTGAAAATAGTCCTCCGAGCGAGCAACCCGCCATGTACGAGCAATCACTTTGAGTACGGTATTTGTTATTTATGAGTGGAAGTAGCTCATGAATTATAAACTCTAAATATTCTTCGGCTTTTCCTCCAAGAAGAGTATTATCATTTAAATAACTAATGCTGAACTCAACATTCACCCAGGGGCTATATTCATTTACCCGCTCGTTTCCTACCGTATTGGAGTCAATCCCGACAATAATAACTTCTGCTTGTTTATTATCCAAGTACTCCTTCAATCTAAGTGATATTCCATCAGTAACATCTTCATCCTGAAATACGGTTTGTCCATCATGCATATATAAAACAGGGTAACGTTGTGTTCCTTCCATATATCCATAAGGAAGATATACTCTTATAGATCTTTCTTGATTAAAAGGCGTGATATTCATTTTGAAAGTTTCCAAAACGCACTCCCCCTCAACACCTCTGATTTATCTCATTCACCCTAAAATAATCATTAATCAACGTATTCTCCGAAAACAATCCAGTAACCATCAGTGTCTTGTACAGTAAATTCCCTCATCCCTGTCATTTCTGTCTTTGGTTCTTTTATGATTTTCGCCTTTTTGTCGTTTAGTTCTTCAAACAGTTGATCAACACCTTTAACTGCAACATATAAATCCGCAGACCAGCCATCCACATGATTATTTGGTCTCACTGCATCTTCATTATTATTCTCGTGTAATATAATCCAAGCCCCTTCTCGTTCAAAACATCCATGTCCCTCATCTTTAAACCCAAGAACACTCATATAATAGTTTTTTGCTTTCTCTTTATCACTTACAAATAGAATCTTGAAAGCACCAATTATCTGCTTACCATTGCTCATTTCATATCCCCCTTACAAAAATAGTCCCACAGCGTGAAATCGGTATTAGGTTAAGTAGTTGTCCGCTTTTGCCGGGTGGACGCATCTGTATTTGAATCGGGAACCTTTAAATCAAGTCGAAATCTTATTTCTAAACGCGGATCTTCATACTTGAGAACGGCTGTATACCATGCAGCGGTTACCGCCATTTCTCAGCAGCGCAATGGTTCACGTAATCCGACTTTGTCCCGATATTACTAACAAAAGCTAGCAGAAGGCAAGATCAAACAGGTTGCCATTGTATCACTTGCCATAAATTAATGCTGATGATTTACGGGATTTGGTCGAATAATATTGACTCTGATTAGCTGGTTTAGCTAAAGTCCTTTCTTCTATGAACCATAGTCAAAATGCATTAAATAAATTTTATTGTCCTCTGTTTCAAAAATAAAATCATGATATAGCATCCCCAAAAAAAATAAATCGCTCTCAAGTTTCCAAACTTTAAATCTTGTTTTTTCAAAAGAATCTTCAATTAATTTTGTAAAAGCATTGATCTCAAATTTTTCTCGATTCGAATAATTTTTAAACTCATCAGGTTTAAATAAAAAATACATCTCTTCCTTAAACATTTGTTTCCAATTTTGTATTTCAGTCAAGGTTATACAATTAATTTTTTGTATATATTCTTCTTTTCTTCTTCTGGCCTGTGGTTCTTCAACAAAATAATTCATCATTTCACTAGTCATATAATTCTTAACACTAGTTGTTAGATTATCAGCGAATAGTATTTGTAAGAACAGATATTCATACCATTCATTAGCTGTATGTGCATAAGCAGTATTTAAGCTCGCAAATGCGTGTAAATATCCTTTAATCTCACCTAGCTTGATAATGTTCATAGATTTTCCCCCAAAGGATTTTCACCTACGTTTCCGTGTACACGACGTCCGACCACTGTAAGAAACTTTAAGTCCGGCCGCGATGCGGTAAGTGGTGCAGATATCTCCCGGCAAATGCTTCCTAGACTTTACTTCCGAGATCGAGGGGCGTATGCGTTATATGTTGGATTGGCCTTCTTTGATATATTTACAAATAATTACTTCACTTCTTCGCACATTCCCAATAAATTCCCATCAGGATCTTGGAAATACGCAACTTTTATATTTCCTGCATCGATAATATCTGCTATCTCAACTCCTCGATCTTTAAGAAGATTACATGAGTTTTCAATATCCAATGTCTTAAAATTAAAATAATGCATCTTACTTTCCTGGGTACTAAAGAACGCTGGAGTATGGTCTTTCACTTGGATCAGCCCTAACAAACTTTCTCCATCGCAAACTTTGAAACCTGCGCCACCATCCCATGTGTATAAAAGAGTTAACCCAAGAATGTCTTTATACCAATTAATTGATTTATCTAGATCAATTACAGGCATAAATACTCCATCTATTCGTTCAAATATCTTCCTGGTCATATTTCAGATCCTCCCCCGTTTAGTCGAATTTTTTGAATCTAACCAAACCTGCGTATTCCGGCTGATCCGGACACCCATTCCGAAGGCATCCGGACAGTAAACCGGAAACATCCGGACACTTTGTCGAGTGGTTTGATCTTACGATAATTCATATGTCGTTTCAATAGATTTTATCGTTCTTCCCACCATTACTTCCCTCATTAATTTCTTTGAATCGAGAGATAGAATATATGAATTATGGATAATTCTATCCATAATTGCATCTGCTGTGGTGGGATCCGAGAAGAGTTGAACTCATTAACACCAACCATTTATAACCAAAGAAGAACAAAATAAGACTACTCACCTTCAATAGAAGATAAGTAGTCTTGTATATATTTCCTCACTCAAAGTCCGTCTTGGTTGCGGCGTTGCCGCTCTTCTCTTCCTCACAGGACACAACACTGAACCCATTTGCTGTTTCACACCCGATGCGCAAACGACGAGCATCGGGTGTGGCACACTGCGTAGCTCAGTGCTCGACAACAACGGTTATACCAGCTGTCGTCCGGTTGCCGGCAAAGTCAACAGCTTCGTACGTAATCGTATAGACACGGCCTTCACCCGTACCGGAACGCTCGGCACGCAGCTCGAATTCGTAATCGGCCGTACCATACTCCGCGTCTTGAATATCGGGGGCCGTATTCCCGTCCCCGTTATCGTTTTCCGGTTCACTGCTTGAAATTGAAAGCAGCGAGATAGAGGCGACTCCTGTACCTTCATCGTTTGCATTTGCGGTGACGCGAATCGTTTCCATCCGGTGTCCGCCTGCTTTCAGAACAGGCTTATCCACCTCAAGCTGTAAGGTCGGCGCCAACTTGTCGGCAGCCGTGAACGCTACCGTATACATCCGTTCGCCGCCGTCCTGCGCCTTGACGCGGATCAATGCTTTGCCGGGAACCGCCTCGGCCTGTTGCACCGATACGTCGGATGAGCCCACCAGCGCAGTTGCGGATACGAGAGGGATAACGCTCGGGTCCTCCAGCTCGACCTGGTACTCCGTCTTGGAAGGATCGAAGTCAGGCAGCGGTGCGCCGTCCATCGTAAGGCCTGCGAGCTCGCGGTTTCCGTCAGCCATCGGGAACCTAGCGGACGGGTTCCAACCGTCACTGCCTCCAAGCAGGATAGCTGGCGTCATCATCGCTGCTTCCTCTACTGTCAACTGCTTCGACCAGCTATACCTTCCCTTTGGGTTTGCCCCGGGGCCATAGCTGGAGAATTCACTGTATTGCGCCGTTAATTCATTTTGCGGATTTCCCCAATTATCCCAACCGACGGGCTTGATATGATCGTCCATGAAGCTGTTCACATAAATCACGTTCGAATAGGGACGCCACGGCCTGCCGAGTGCTACAGTACCGGTCAGTCCGGGCTCCGCTGTGATTCGGCTGTTCAGGAACACATACCCCGTCTTGCCCTCCACCGTTGAAGCCGCTGTAACATAACCGCCGCTCAGGCTGTGAATGATGCTGTTCTCGAACACAACGGAGGCGTTGCCGAAAATGAAATCCACATCTCCTTCGATGTAGCTGTCGACGAAATATTGCCTGCCGTCGTTCGTGTACAGCGTATCCTGCCACCCCCGCAGGCTGACGTCGCGAAATATCATCCTGTCACCTCGCGCGTATAGCGCCACCGCCTGCCCGGTATTGTCTCCCGCGTCGTTCTGAATGGTCAGATGCTCCGCCGTAAAGTCGTTCGCCAGCACCCTGAAGCTGTAGCTGTTTGAGGTGCCAAGCGGGTTGCCGTTCGCATCCGGCGTGTGGGCTGTATCCCCGTAGACCAGCAAGGTACCTTCCCGGCTTTCACCGATCATGCGCACCTTAACCTTCGTGGATGGGAGATCCAGCTTCTCGCGGTACGTGCCGTTCTTGATCCTGATGATCGTCGGAATGGAGCTGCCGATCGGTACGGCGTTAATCGCATCCTGCACCTTCGTATACTGTCCGCTTCCATCGGCCGCAACCGTAAACACCGGTGCCGGCGCCTCCTGAACAGTTACGGAGGAATATCCCTCCCCGACCTCATTGGAAGCGGTGACAAGATAACTGTAATTCCCTCCGTTAATAAGGCTCGTATCGGTGAAAAACGTACCGGTCAGATCCTTGGCGACGGTCGTATACGGGCCAGCAGGCGATTCGCTGCGTTTTATCGCATACGATAACGCACCCGGCACGATGTTCCAGCTCAAGGCGATGCTGCCGTCGCCCGGCTCGGCGACTAGTCCCGAAGGCGCCGCAGGGGTACCGTCATCGGCGGACGGGCGCACGCCTGCAGATGCAGAATCAAGACTATGCGTGCTTTCGTTAACCGCCGTAACCTTGTAGTAGTACGGCGAGCCGTTGATCAAGCCGGAATCTGTATAGGTTGTGGCGGTTTCCGTTTCCAACACGACCGTGTACGGCCCTTCCGGCGCAACAGCGCGTTTAACGCTATAGGATAGGGCACCGTCCACAGCTTCCCATTTCAGAACTGTTCCATTTGGCACAGGATGAACCGTCGCGACTGGTGTTGAGAGCTGAGCGAAAGGTGTGACAGCGAGCGGTGCCGAAACCGCGCTCTCTCCTCCAACACCGGTTGCAGATACGACGTAGTAATAGGTCGAGCCATTATCCAAGCCGCCGTCCCTATAGGAAGTCGAGCTAATGCGGGTGGCGATTGTCGCAAATGGTCCTTCCAGATTCGCGCTCCGCTTCACTGTATAGTAGCTTGCATGCTCAACAGTCTGCCATGCCAGATCGGCCTGTGTACTGCGCACGCCGGCGGTTAGTCCTGCGGGTGTTTCGGGTTTCACGGCATCCTCCGAAGGGGTCACCGACACCTGATTGGAAGGTCCGCTCTCGCCAGATTGTCCCGACGCCGTCACGATATAGTAGTAAGTCGTGCCGTTCATAACCGACTCATCGATATAAGAGACATCGGTTACGATTGAAGCAACCGTCGTATACTGCCCTCCGTCGGACGTGCTTCGTTTGACGCTGTAGGAAGCGGCACCGTTGGCAGCCGACCAATCCAGCTTTACCTTCCCGTTACCCGGCAAGGCCGTCAGCCCTTTCGGGCTTTCCACCGGCTCCACATAGACTTTAATATTGTCATAATATAATGTCCCTCTGCCGGTGCCTGGTGTCCTAGCCGTAATCCGACCGATCCCCAGTGATTTAACATCCGCCTGGAACGGCGCATCATCTGCAACCAATGTATGGTCGATGTAAATGTCGGCTGTCTGGCCGGCCACATTCGCGACAACCTTCAAGTTGTACCAGCGATTATTCTCCGGAGGATCCATAAGCTTGTAATCTGCACCGCTTTTTTTGTAGGTGAGAGTATAGCTCGCTTCCGCTGCGGGTTGGGTCGGTTTGCGGATTTCAATGGATAGCGGCGTCCTGCTTCCGGATTCATCCTGCAGCTGCAGCACGCTCGAGGTGCCCGGCCATGCCTGGGACGTCACATCGGCTTCGATCACAAAGGTACCGAGCTGCGGAGCAAACTTACGGATGAACTGCGTATTGCCGGCCGCATTATCGTAGACAATCATGGTTTTGCCCGACGTGTTGCCGATGGTTCCTGCAGGAACGTCGGTTACGACGACTTTATGATCGGCATCCTGCGGGTCGGGCAGAACCGTATAACCTGCTGGCGACGTATCGTTCGCCAAATTTTCGAAATCGTCGCGAACCAGGTAGATCGTTTCCGGCTCTCCCTGCGGTATAGCGCTCGCCTCAGGCGAGTGAAAGCTGACGCCTTTAACGTTCGCTGCCGTGACGACATAGTAGTAAGATTTACCCGGTGTCAAATTCGAGTCGGTGTATGATGCCGAAGTGAGGCCGTTTGCAATCTGCGTATAAGGCCCTCCCGGAATATCGCTGCGGAATACGTTGTAGGTTTCCGCCGTCTGAACCCCGGTCCAGGACAAGCTCACGGAATGGTTGCCGGGCGTTGCCGTCAACTTCGTCGGGGCCGTAGGAAAATCAGTGTGCAACGCATTCACCGCAGCTTTCGAGAATACGGAAGTATTGTACTTCTGTACATCGTCATCTGCTTTGGACGCATCCGCTGCGAGACCGAAGTAGACGGTATCCGGCATAGGAATCATAACTGACTCGACTACGGACCAATCCGCACCGTCCTTCGATACCAACGACGTGAACTGATTGCCCAATCGAACCAGCTTAACCCAATATGGCGTATTAATAAAAGCCTCCGGTTCCATTCTGGATAGCGTGCCGCCATCGGACATCCGGGTCATCGCCACGCTTTTCCTTCCATGCTTGACGTACGAAATAAGCAACCCCGCAAACTTGGACGACCCGCTCAGGTTTTCGCGGATCATCACGCCTGCCTCCGAACCGTCATCGGTAGCGGTAACGCTCTCTACGCGGGCTACGACCTCACCGTTCCCGATCAGTGTCTGATACGCGTAGTGGAAATGGTCGGACGCACCGTCGATATCGCCCGCCGTTTTCACTGTGACATCCGTGTACGTCAACCCTAGTTGCGTATGACCGGGAATTCCCGGCGCTCCAATGTCCGCCGATTTCCACGGCAACGTACTGCCGGCCCGGTTCACATGAACGGCAACATTGTCGGATTGCGTGGATGTACCCGTATCATCGACGGCTCTGACCGTTAGGAAATAGGTTCCGTCCTGTACGTTTTCCCATGTCAGCGAGTACGGAGCAGTGTCATCCTCCCCAAGTTTGATATCGTTGCGGTAAAACTCCACCTTCGATACGGTACCGTCGAAATCCGAAGCAGACGCCAGGATCTCAACGGTTGAGCCTTCCATCACGATCGTGTTATCTGCCGGTGATGTAATGGCAGCAGTCGGATTTGCCGAGCCGTTCCCAGTTAAACCGTTCATGTACACCTCCAGATTTGTATAGCCGGATACGTGAATGCCGTTGCGGTCGGCCGCCTCGTTCGGATTCAAGCCGTTCGCCGTTTCCCACTCGTTCGGCATGCCGTCATGATCGTCGTCTGCCAGTGTCGAAACGGTCTCCGTAAACTTCAGGTACCCGCCGACCTCCTTCGGGGAGTTGATATGCCGGCCGGTCCCCTTTACGACGTCTTGGACGACCCGAGCGTCGATAGCGTCTCTTCTCGGCAGAATGGCCCCTGCACGGGCAAGAACATGCTCATAGGCAAGTTCCGCCGCTTCGGGAGCCGAAGGATTCGGCATCGTAACGGGCGAGCTAAGCTTGGAGTCCGGGTTGGCTACATCGCCGACGCCCTGCCAATTGTCAGCCGTCACCTCGGGGGAGCCGTACATCACGTTGCCGTCTATGAATATCCGCGTGTCCGTACTAACCCCGACAAATACCTGGTCACGAACCGAACGGTATGTATTCGGACCGTATTTATAGTAGTTGTCGCGAAGATTGAACTGGCCTTGCTCGCCGCCATAGGCGGAGAAGAACCCCCAGTTATAAATCACGTTGTTGTAAAAATCCGTCCGGTCGTTCGGAGACATTCCGGGGAAACGCGGGTTCCGGCTTGCATTATGCGCAATCAGATTGTGATGGAACGATGCGTTCTTGCCGCCCCAGATGCCGCCGTAACCGTGTCTTCCCTTCTCGTGGGTCGTCATCAGCATACTTTCCGAGACGATCGACCACTGCAGAGTCGTATTTTCGTTCTCATACATGCTCAGGACCTCGTCCACGGACCAGCTGAACGAGCTATGATCAATGATGATGTTCTTATGATAACGTCCGCCGAAAGCATCGTCTTCGCTCGGATACCGGTCTCCCAGCCGGAATCGCATATAACGGACGATAACATTATCGGCTTGGAATGAGGTTGTATAGTCGGAAACCGTGATCCCTTCCCCGGGCGCCGTTTGACCGGCAATCGTCAAATTCGATCCGGTAATTTGAAGCGGGGATTGCAAATGGATCGTGCCTCCCACCCGAAATACGACCGTCGTATTGCTCCTGCTTACGGCTTCCCGCAGCGAGCCCGGACCGGAATCTGCCAGCGTCGTCACTTCGTATACGTCTGCGCCTCTACCTCCTGTAGTAAACATGCCTCCGCCTTCAGCTCCCGGGAAAGCAGGAAGCTGCGCGGACTCTGCGGCGGCTGCTGTTTCGGGAACCGCCGTTTCGGCCGCCGCATTTCCCGGCAGCATGGCGGCAAGCATCGATGCGATCAGAATGAACGTTACTATTTTCTTCAATGATATTCCTCCTTTGTTTTCATTTCTTCGTTCCGAAAACTGACGAGTGGCTGACATCACCCCCTTTCATGGATCGATCGGATTAAACATGCTAGGCTTTGTCCAACATATGGAGCTCCCCTGTTCCGAATTAAGCAGAATCACGGTATGTAAACGCTGTCATTTTTTTGAACGGCACCGGTTAAAGCACCGCTCTGAAGCTCAAGACCTTTTGCTTAACTATCCCTTCCCTTATACCGGAAATATTCAAAGTCGGCATAGCTGCCCTTGAAATGATTCATATCATGCGCCGCAATGCCGATAAAATTACCGGTAAATCCCCCGGACAAAAAGCCGATGTTTTGCGGCGTGCCAAGCGGCTTCCACTCATCTCCCGACTCAGTGCGGTAATAATACTGCCCGTTTACTCCGGTTACCTCTACCGCCAATTGTATCGGGCAACCCTCCTTCAAATCGATGACGAAAGGCTCCGCCGTGAATTCGTCTCTCACGCACCGCATCAGCCTCAGCACCTTGCCCCGTCCTTCTTCGCGGCTGACATACGCATACCAATAATTGTCCTCGTTCAAATAAAGCATCAATCCAGCCATTTGAAGGTACATGGACGGTTCATAGTCGAGTGCAGTTTCCGCCCGGAAAGACTTGTTAGATTGCCGAATGGCAGCGATATGGTGACGGAATAAGCTCTGAACCGACTCGCCCGCGTGAATTCGCAAGTAACCCGGCCTGTCGGACAACGAACACCAGCTCCCGTCAGCCAAAATACGCAGCGTGTTCCACATTGGACTCCATTCAGGACCAGTAAAATCGTCCTCGAATTCCGAACTGCCCGCTCCCTTAAGCGTTATGCCTTTAGGCAACGGCACCTCTGTCTGCGGGGAGTTGCCCCCGGCGGTCAAGCGAAGCCAGCCCTCCTCGTCCCACCGCACCTGCTGCAGCGCCGTTTCTCTGCCGAGAATCGCATACTGGCCTTCAAGCGGACGCGTGCACAGGTGTGCCATATACCATTCTCCCTCCGGCGTTTCGACCAAGCTCCCATGGCCGGCGCATTGCAACTCCAGCTCGGGATTGTCGCGCGAGGTCAGCATCGGATTGAGAGGATCAACTGCGTAAGGGCCAAACAGCTCTCTTGAGCGTGCCACGGTAACGGCATGACCGCTGCCCGTCCCTCCTTCCGCTGTAATGAGGTAATAGTAGCCGTTCCGTTTATAAATATGGGGCGCTTCCGTTTTTTTCAGCGGCGTGCAGTCGAACAGCTTCTTTGACTCGCCGATCAATTGGCGCTGGCGAGGATCGTACTCCTGGATGACGATTCCGCTCGATTTATTGCCTTCCGTAATGCGGTAATCCCACAGCGCGTTCAGCAGCCACTTGCGGCCGTCATCATCATGGTACAGGGACGGATCGAAGCCGCTGCTGTTCAGATAGACCGGCTCGGACCAAGGCCCCCGAATGGACGGTGCGGTAATCAAATAATTGTGGCAGTCCTTAAAGGGCCGCTTGGTACTCTTGACTTCCGTATACATTAGATAGAACAACCCGTCATGATATCTAAGCTGCGGCGCCCATATGCTGCAGTTTTTCGGATTGCCCTGCAAATCAGCCTGATCGGTCAAAATATCCGTGCAATATTCCCATTCGGCTAGATTAGCCGATTCGTACACCCTGACTCCGGGCAGCCACTCAAACGAGGAAACGGCGATATAATAGACTTCCTCTACCCTCAAAATGCAAGGATCCGGGTTGAAGCCCGGCAATACCGGGTTTTGAATCATGCTTATTTTTTTGTTTTCCGTAATCAAGCCTGCCCGCCTCCCATGAAACGTTATGATTAATCTGGAACTTACAAATAACGGGACAGGAAGCCCTGCCATGCAACCCGCATCTCCATCGTTTCCATATGGCCTCCTCCGGTCTCCACCGCCTGCCAATACTCCGGGCAACCTGCCTCTTCGTATGCTTCACTCAATCCGTATGCCAAGAGCTTCACCCCTTCGATCGGGCACATTCGGTCGTTCCGCCCATTTAAGGCTCATCCGGGGACGGGGAACGATCTTTTTTTGAATGTCCAGTGTCGTAAAATACTTCAGCAGCCCGGGAACGTACGAATAGAAGCCGTGATGGTCCAGTCCTCGCTTGGAAATTAGCGTATGAGCGTCCACTTGCCCGCAAATATCAACGGTTACCTTAACCCGTTCGTCAACCGCCGCAAGCCACCATGCCATCAAGCCGCCCATCGACATCCCGATAGTCGCGATACGGCTCTCGTCTATATCCCGACGAATACACATGTAATCCAGCAGACGCTGATTGTCGTTGAGCATCATGCCCCATAGGACTTGGCCTCGCCAGAGCATTTCCTTCACAAGCTCGCTTTCCGTCTTGCCCGAACGTTCATTGAACCCCCGCATGTCCATGCAGCAGACGGCATATCCCATGCCCGTTAACGCTTGGGCGAATGACGGCTGCTGCAAATAGGCGCTGCTGCGAATCAACTCATTGCGTCCTACTGCATAAGTGCCTCCATGCGAATGGTTGAACACTACAAGCGGATAAGGACCTTCCCGTTCCAATGGCAAAGCGACCGATACCGGGGCTTGCTCCATGCCGTACAGCTCCAGAAGGATCGTCTGCAGGCGATATCCGTCATGGATTTCCTCTCTCAGCAGCCGAGACCCGGTCACTCCTTCTTCGGGCAAATCTCCAAGAAGCTGCCGCAGCTTATCCTCTTCCATGTTAGCGCTCGTCACCGCCGAGATCCTCCTGCGATGGCAAGGCGGTAACCTGCACCAGCAACTGTTCGGCTTTCTTCGTATTCCTGGACTCGCAGTTCTCCACCGTGACCCGTTCACCGTTCTCGACATAAATAGCCGGACCTTCATGGTTATCGACCGTTACGTTGCGGAAACGGATATCCCTCACATTACCAAGATAGAAGCCCCGGTTGTTCATATCTTTAATGCCCGCCATCATGGCAGGACGCCCGGGAGTTGCTTGTTCGGCCATGGAAATATCGATATTGTGGAAGGTGATTTCCGCAACATGCTGCTCAGCCAGCCCATATATGAACCCGGCCGCCGCATGCACGCGGCGGGCGGTAATGTTGTCGAAATGAACGCGGCGAAAGCGCGGCGTCTCCTTCGTAACCGGGTAAGGGTTTTTGTCCCATACGTATTTGTCTTTGCCCCGTGGACCGCAGAAATAATAGAGGTTCAGGATGAACGGACAAATGACGTCCTCCATCACGATATTGCTCACTCGGATATCCTCCACGATACCTCCCCTTCCGCGCCGGGATTTGAGGCGGATGCCGCGGTCCGTATGCTTGAATACACAGTTCGTAATGACGACATTGCGGACATTGCCGCTCATCTCGCTGCCGATGACGACGCCTCCGTGTCCATGGACCATCGTGCAATTGGAGATGGTAATGTTCTCGCAAGCAACCCTTTCCGCCGTCTCTTCGGTGCCTGCTTTGATAGCGATACAATCGTCTCCTACATCGATGTGGCAGTTGCTGATGCGGACATTCGTGCAAGATTCCGGATTAATGCCGTCCGTATTGGGTGAATCGGAAGGATTGAAAATTGACAAGTTATCTATCGTCACATCCTTGCACAGGTGCGGATGAACCGTCCAGCTCGGCGAATTCGTCAAGGTAACATCCCTCAGCGTCACCCGGCGGCAATTGTCGAAACTGATAAGCTTGGGACGAGGGAAAAGGAGCTCTTCCGGGTGGTTTCTTTGCTTCTCCCACCATGCCTGCCCGTTCCCTTCCAGCCTTCCCGAGCCTGTAACGGAGACGTTCTCCAAATTCATACCGAAAATACACGAAGCGTGTACCTCCCGCCTGGCGCCTTCCCAGCTTGACATCACCGTGGAGTAATCCTTCGGTTTATCGCTGAAGGTAAGGACAGCACCGGGACTGAGACGAAGCTCGATGTTACTCCTCAGAATAACGGCACCCGTATAATAAACGCCCGCCGGAACGAAAACAGTGCCTCCTCCCGCCTCTACAGCGGCGGATATAGCTGCCGCAATGGCCTCCGTGGAAAGTTCGGGACCGTTCTTCCTGGCTCCATAATCGTCAATGTTGAACAACATCATAACGTTCATTTCTCCTCAAGCAGCTTATGAAGCCTATTAACACTGCAAATATTCATATTCGGAGCAAGCAAGCAAGAAGGCGCCGAGCCCCTTTTTGTCGTTCGTAATAATAGGCTCACTGATGTAATACGCGTAAGTTCCGTCTCGACGATCCTCTCCGCCTAGTCCAGCCACCTGGCAGTTTTTATTCAGATTCAGCCAGCCCTCTTTCGTTTCCAGAACAAATTCCGCAATTAAGCCTTGGTAGGCGAGGTCCAGCGGTTCTTGCCAATCGGAGCCGAGCAAGCCGAGACGGACTCCCTTGGCCATGGCATAAGCAATCATGCTGGAAGCGGACGCCTCCAAGTAATTCCCTTTGCGCTTTCCCGCATTAATCACTTGATACCAAACGCCGGATTCGGGATCCTGGAAATTTCGCAACGCAATAAGTGTATCGTTCAGAATACGCTTAAGCTCTTCGAAATCCCGATGATACGCAGGCAATATTTCAAGGACGTCAACCAGCGCCATAACGAACCACCCAAGCGATCTGCCCCAGAAGTTCGGCGACTGACCGGTCTTTGGATCGCACCAAGGCTGGAGGCGCTTCTCGTCCCAAGCGTGATAAAGCAAGCCCGTTTTCTGGTCCTTCGTATGCCGCTCGCAAATGATGAACTGCTTGGTGACATCATCCAAATGAGCGCCATCCTCAAAGGTGAGCAAATATTGCAAGTAGAACGGTGAGCCCATGTAAAGACCGTCCAGCCATATTTGATGAGGATAAATCTGCTTATGCCAAAATGCCCCTTCCGAGGTGCGCGGATGCGTTATCAGCTGGTCTCGAAGTAAATCCGCCGCTTTCCGGTATTTCTCTTCGCCGGTTTCTCTGTGAAGGACAAACAACAGCTTTCCGTTATTCAAATGGTCGATATTGTATTCATCCTGCCTGTAACCGAGCACGGAACCGTCTTCCTTGATAAAGTAGTCCATGTTATCCCGGATATAAGAGAAGTACCGTTTATCGCCGGTCTGCCTCCAGAGCCGCTCAAAGCCTTTCAAGACGACCCCGTAATCATAGGACCATTTCCCATTGTAGCCTTTGTCCTCATAAAGCTTCGGCGTACGCTCCATCATGGATTCCGCCGTCCTTGCCGCCCATTGCGATTGTCCCATGCCGATCGCCCTCCTGTGTGAATAAACCGTTCCGCCTCCCGGCAAATAGGCGGACGGAACGGTTGACGGACCGCGGTCAAACGCGGCTATTCGCTTTTACTTGCCATTTACCGCTTTATAGGCGGCTTCGTATTCGGCAATGATTTTGTCACCACCCGCTTTTCTCCAGCTGCTAACAGCGGACTTAAACCCGTCCAGATCAATTTTACCGAGTATATATTTGTAGGTCGCATCCGTAATCGTCTTTTGCAACTCGGAGCCTTGCGTCGTGAACGTTGCCGATTCCAGCGAGAACATCGGATTCAGTACCGCGTATTTCGTGTTTTCTTCGATCAGTCGCTCAGCTTCCACTTTCAACGGATCCGCATCGTGAATTTGATAACCTATCTCATTCGGGCGCGATGATGCGAACGGCTGCACTTCCTGCTTCCAAAGGTCGGTATTGGTGATCGTCACCGCTTTATCCGCATCAATCGTGTAATGAACGCCTTCGATACCATACGTCATCAACGCATATACCTCTTCGGACATCAGATCGTTAATAAATTTCAGCAAGCGTCTCAATTCGGCTTCGTCTTTTACTTCCGATTTCGGGAACGAGAACAGACCTCCGACACCGTTGTTCGACGACCAGATGGCTCGGTCGCTTTCGTTACCGGTGGATGTAATGTCGTTCACCATCACGAGCTTCATGTTATCCTGAATACCTATTGCCGAATTCAACAGGTTTTTGCTGTCAAAAAGCGCCCCGACGTAAATACCCGCTTTGCCTTGCGCGAAGTTCTGCTGCTGGTCTACCTTCGCTGTGACGGGAAAATCCTTATTAATGTAACCGTTATCGTAAAGCTGCTTCATGTAGTCCATCGTCTTCACGTAGCCGTCGCTTTCGAATTCCGGTACGACTTTACCGTCTTCGCTGACGCTCCAACTGCTTGGCGTGCCGAAATAAGAGCCGATCGTCTTGAACGCACCGTAGACGAGATCGCTGCGATCCATAAAACCGGTCGTATCCTTTATGTTATTGCCGTCAGGATCCTGTTCCGTGAACGCTTTCGCCACTTCCATCAATTCTGTTGTCGTTTTCGGTACCGGGAGCCCCAGTTTGTCGAGCCAATCTTGACGGATAATGACGCCGTTCCGGGCAACCTGCTTCTGCGACGGTATGCCATAAAGTTTCCCTTCGATTGACGCCGAAGTACGGAAGCCCTCGGAGATCTTCGCCAGATTCGGAAATTCGTCCAGATACGGGCCTACTTCCCAGAACATACCGGCTTTCAAGGCATTACGTACCGAAGAATTGGTGTCCAATTGGGGAAGCGACACAATATCGGCAAGCGAGTTGGACGCCAGAGATGTATTCAATCTTTCTTCTTTGGACGCATCCGGAATCCAGGAGAACTCGATATCCGCATTCGTCGCCTCTTCGATTTTCTCCATTACCGTATCGGTAGGCGGAGCAGGTGTATGCAAGATGTTCAACCAGGTGATTTTCGTTTTTTGGTCTGCAGCCGCAGATGGGTTTTCGGAATTTGAGCTTGCCCCAGCCGAAGGTGAGCTTGTCTCGGCGGATTTTGAATTTGCCCCGCATGCACTAAGTACTAAACTGCTGGAGAGTATTAATGCTGCCATCGTCTTAACACTGCGATTCATGTACGTTACCCCTTTTTCTTCAATTTGGCCTTGCTCTTTATCTTCTACTTCCGCAGATGGCGAAAGAAAGAATTCATGTTAAGGATCCCGATCAATATACGCCGTCCTCGCCGAATTTCTTGGCCAGTTTGTTAGCCAGAATGACCAGGATCAACCCGACAATGCCCTTGAACAAACCGACCGTCGTGCTGAAGCTTAGCTGCCCATTCTTTAGGCCGGCGGTATAGATGTACGTGTCGAAAATTTCCCCGACTTCGCGATTCAGCGAGTTTAGGAGCAAATACATATGCTCGAAGCCAAGCTCAAGCGTATTGCCGATTTTCAGAATCAGCAGTGTAATGATGACAGAGCGAATCGCCGGCAACGTTACATGCCATGTCTTTCTGAGCCGGTTTGCGCCGTCCATGTCCGCCGCCTCGTACAACTGAGCATCCACAACCGTAATCGCGGCCAAATAAATGATGGTCGACCAACCGACCTCTTTCCAAATGATTTGTCCGATATACATCGTGCGCAGCCATTCCGGCGAAGTTAAAAAGCTGATCTTCTGGCCTCCAAAGCGAGTGATGATTTCATTGATAACTCCGCTGTCGACATTTAGAAGGACAAAGGAAATCGAAACGAGTATGACCCAAGACATGAAGTGCGGGATGTAAATGATCGTTTGGACCCAACCCTTGAACCACTTAAGCCGCACTTCATTCAACATGAGAGCAACAATAATCGGCAGCGGGAAGAAGAAGATGATTTCCAGTCCGAATAAAATCAGGGTATTGCGGAGCAGCATCGCAAAGGTCGGTTCGGTAAACAGACGAATGAAATGCTTGAATCCAACCCAAGGACTGCCTGAAATACCCAAGAAAGGTTGATAATCCTGGAAGGAAATGATAAGTCCGCCCATCGGAAGATACTTGAATAGGACGAAGTAAATAAATCCGGGAAGAATCATCAGATATAACAATTTGTTTCTATTCAAACTTTTGATATGGTGCGGCGTTTGTTTTCTTCTTTCCGGATGGGCATGTAAAGGAATAGCTGCGGTATTTGCTTCTTTCACGGGGGACTGCCTCCTTGATGTTCGTACATTGTGTTCGAGCCAAAGCTTACCGTTTTTTGGGCGTTACGTACATAATCATTAGCTATCGTCGTACTCGAAAGTGCCATATGAGGAGCCCTGGAGTAGATGATGAGCATTTTTCGGGAATAGGATTATCCCTTTCAACGGAGGCCTATTGGGTAAATTGTTCCCATGTCCAAAACGGATAGCATATGATTATATACGTAATGGATTCCTCTTGATATGGTGGAAGGGACTCATCAACCGAGGAGGATATCTATTATGAAAAAATCTGCGCTCAGGAAGAATTCTCTGGGAGCACGGGCATTCGATACCGTAAACTACACATTGCTAACGCTAATGGCTGTAGCTTGTATCTTGCCCTTCGTCAACGTCGTGGCAAGTTCCTTTGCCTCGACGCAAGAAATCGTGGCGAAAAAATTCGTCATGTTTCCCACTACCTTTTCGCTTGACGCTTACCGGTACATTTTTTCAACGCCGGTAATATTTAAGGGATTGGGTGTTTCGATCGGAACGACGCTGGTCGGTACCGCCTTCAGCATGGTGCTGACCGCATTGATGGCTTACGGCTTGTCTAGAAAATATTTATATGGAAGAACCTTCATCAATTTCATAGTTGTGTTCTCCATGCTGTTCAGCGGGGGCATGATCCCTACTTTCCTCATCGTCAAGGAGGTTGGACTGATTGATTCGTACTGGTCCCTCATCATACCGGTTGCCATCAACGCTTTTAACCTGATTATCATGAGAAATTTCTTTCAGGCGCTTCCGGATGACCTTGAGGAATCGGCCAAAATAGACGGCTCCAATGATTTCGGTATACTCCTAAAAATCATGCTTCCTCTCGCGCTTCCTTCGATTGCGACCTTGTCACTGTTTTATGCCGTTGCGTATTGGAACACGTATTTGAATGCCATCTTGTATTTGACGGACTCGACAAAATGGCCGATGCAAGTGCTGCTTCGCCAAATCGTCATCGTATCAAGCGGCATGCAGGGGGAAAGTACGTCGGTGGACGTCGTCCCGCCCGCCCAGACGATCAAGATGGCGGTTATCGTCGTCGCCACGGTCCCGATGCTGATCGCTTATCCGTTCGTGCAGAGGCATTTTACGAAAGGGGCTCTGCTCGGAGCCGTCAAAGGCTGATTCGACTCCTAAAAAAAAGTTCCGGCATGCGCTTATAAGGCGCAACCGGAACTTTTTGTTTTTAGAGCTCCAACATCCTTTTACGGTAAGCTCCCGGAGTGACATGCTCTTTTTTCCGGAAGGAGCGAATGAAATTTTGCGGGTTTTGGTATTGCAAGCGTTCTGCGATCTCCTTGATCGTCATGTCCGAATCTCCCAACCACTTTTTGGAAATTTCCAACCTGTAATTCATAACATATTCACTGAATGTCGTGCCATATTCCTTCTTGAAGATGCTGCTCAGATAATTGGGACTGTAATGAAGCCGCTCGCTGATCGCCTCCAGCGACAAGTCCTGATCGTACTCGGCACGGACAATCGCTGCGATCTTGTCTGCAATTGTGCGGAACTGTTGATTCGTCTTCTCCTTAATGTTTTTGACCAGTGGAAGAATCACTTCATCAACAAGAATGCGTTCGATTTCCTCGGGATTCCGGGTATCGAGAAGGCGGTGGTACAGGTTGGAGTTGTTCTGCGTTAACAGCACTTCCGCCCCGATCAGCTGCTCCAGTTGAATCAGATTGTTGACGAATCTAATCAGGGTCACTTCGAGGTCCATCGGGTTTTTACTGTGCTTCATCATGTCAGCCAACAACGGATAGAGTGCGTGTAAGACCTCCTGCTCGTCGCCGAGCCTGATCGCATCGAACAGCCGGGCTTCCAGCTCCGTCGGATAATGCAGAAGCATCGGTCCGGAAATGACCGTCGAGATGTCGTTAAAGAAGATGATCGATTCCTTGCCCAGATTCAGCCGTTGATGCAGCGCCTCAAGACTCTTCTTGCACGCTTCTCGACTGTCTAGAATATCGTCGTACGTGTCGCTGATTCCGACGCTGATCGATACTTTCATATAATCGCGGGAAGACCGGATAACCGCCTTGGCATATTGCAAGATATGCTTCCGTAAGTCCTGTTCGCCAATCTCTTTCCTGAAGAGGAGAACGGTCGCTTGCGTCCTCTCATTCAGCAGAATCGGAAGCATACGCTCAGTAGGCTGGATCATCTCCTCGACTAGCTTGTTTACAGCTAGCAGCAGCACATCCTTGTCGAACGCTTGCCTCTCGCCGTAGTTATCAAGTTGAATCAGCATCGTCGCGAACAAGGTATCGCCGCTTATTTGATAACCAAACCGCGACAGGCTTTTATCCGTTTCCTCTCGGGTTGTCCGATTTCGAAGCAGGTTAAGCATAAACTGAGTTTCCAGCTTCGGCATTTCGGATTGAATGAGGCTCTCCAGACTTTCCTTTTCGGTAACGATTGAGTCGATTGAACGAATAATCCAGTCGATCTCATCCTTCACCATAGGCTCGGAGCTCTTCGTAAGACTTCTCTGAATTTTGCGTAACGGCTTGGTGAAGTAGACGGACAAAATATAAGCGACCACAACGATGAGAAGCATGATGACGATCCCCATAACGATGAGTCCGACACGTGTCGCAGTCAATGCATCGGTCACTTTCTGCTTGTCCAGCAGTGTCGCGTATATCCATTTGTTATAGGAAGACTTTGCATAAAGAACCGTAACGGAATCCCGGCCTTTCAACGAGATTGAGCCCGTTTGCGTCTTTTTCCCTGCTTGTTCGCTTATTTCGCGAAGCTGGGGTTCGGATAAAGGCTGTTCCTTCGACTCGGCGGTATATAGTAGATCTCCCTGTTGATTCAGTATATAAACAAGATTCTCCTCATTTGTCTGCAGCTTTTTATTCAGCGTTTGCAGGGAAATATCGGACAAGGCGATGGCTTGCTTTTTTTTCGAAAATACGGGCAGCGTATGAACGAGCCGGATGCCGTTATCCGTTTTGATCCAGAAAAGCTCCTGGCTTCGACCATCGATATATTGGGCGTACAAATCGTCCTGTTGTTCTCTCGTCAGATGGGAGATGGAACCGTTCGATATGCTCCAGTTCTGCTCTAAGCTGATCAGCGAGTATTGAACGCCTTCAAGCCCCATGGATGCGATATAGCTCAATTGGGAGTTCAGTTCCCGATACGTTTGGAAATTTTGCTCGGTTAGCGGACTATGAATGACCTCATTGAATGATTTGGTCGTGCTGTAAGTGTTGAAGGCATATTCAATCGTTTGAAATTTTTGCTCCAGCGTATTCCGGATTTGCATAATGAGACTTTGCTGGCTGTCAGCCGCCCGATCGGCGACCGAACGGATGGTGGAAAGGTAAATGTAACTTCCAAAGCCGGCGACCAATCCCATCCCTAGAATGAGAATGGAAATGAATATTTTGTAAAATGTTTTGCTTCTATTCATTGTAGGACTCCCTTGAGACCAAGATTCGTGTCAAAATAGGAGAATCGACTCCGGCACTACCATTATAGCGCTTTCAGATTGTGTCGGACAATGAAAAAGAAAATAATGTATGCAAAAAGCCTTGAATCTCAACCAGCTTGAAATTCAAGGCTCTCTGACGGAAAACGCGATTTCATGTTGGCAATGATTCGTTCCAAGCCGTCTGCAAAGCATTGAGAAACTTGTCGCTAGGCTGCGCCCCAGATACGGCGTATTTGCGGTCGATGACGACGTACGGCACGCCTCTGACGCCAAGCCTGCTTGCTTCTTCTTCATCCGCACGCACTTCGGCGGAATAATCAGTACCGGCAAGCACCTTGAGAGCTTCCTCGCGATCCAACCCGACCTTTACTGCCAATTCGGCCAGCGTTTCATGATCGCCTAGATGCAGGGAATCGGTAAAGTATGCCCGATACAGCTCTTGCGCCATCGGATTCGCTTTACCTTGCTTGGCCGCGTATTGCGCCAACCTATGGGCATCGAACGTGTTCGTCAATATCAAAGCGTCAAATTGGAAAGAAAGCCCGACTTCCTTCGCTTGATTGCCGAGTTTCTCGTTCATCGCGATCGCTTGCCCCCGGCTCATGCCATACTTGGCGACCAGCATGTCATGCACATCATGATCAACATCTCTCGGGGCGTGCTGATCGAGCTCGAAGCTTCGGTAAACGATCTTTACATCGTCTTTGTGCGCAAATTGATCAAGCGCCGCTTCGAGCTGTTGTTTTCCGATGTAACAGAAGGGGCACGCAAAATCAGACCAAACTTCAACCTTCATTTCAGTAACCTTCTTTCTCATTTGGAATTTCGAGACTCACCCGTCCGCATTCAACGATCATTTCAGCCAGCGTCACTTGGCCAATTCGTTCTCCTTTTCACGGGAATCCCTCTCTAGTTGTAACAATTATAGTTACATCTAGAGCGAGTGTCAACACGAAATAACTACTATGGCTTTCTTCGCGGGCAATCTCTAACCGATTTGTTACTCAAATGGTGTTTGTTTTCATTCAGCCACTGCTCAAATGTTCTGGCTGGTATTCCCGTAATTGTGCATCTTCCTATGATTTACTGGAAAGAAAAGGGAAGCATACTACGCACTGCCTGTCAGCTATGCACTTCCGCCACCTCGCGGTGTGCTGGAGACTTTCACTCCTTAGTCGATGCGCTGCCAACCGCACAAAAAAAGCTCACCCTCTTCAGGGCAAGCTTATGATTCCAAATAAAACTTACGGCATTTTTTTATGCTACCAATTTACCGTACTATTTCTATGGCTCGGAGAGGAATGTCGATATTACTGTTCCACCTTAATCCAGCTTAACATCGGTTTCGATCCGCCTGCCTTAACTACCTTAAAGATAAGTTCGCCTTGAGTCACAACAATACCGTCGAACGTTTGAGCTTCCCGTTTTGAACCGATGACATAACCGTTCAGTTTCGTTTCACCATTGATCGTCAGGTTCATCGTCCGGTCGCTCGCACTCCACGGATCGAAGAACCCGACCGTCACTTTATATGTGCCGTTTGGAATCTGAAACCGGTAGGCAAGCCCTTTACCGTTTACATTTCCATCATATTGGCGTATGGACTCGTACGCATCGGTCGGGCCGGTGTGGGCCCAGGTCGATCCGTCGTCAGCTTCATAACCCCACTTGATTCCTGTCACGGGGTCACTGCCATACGGCTGCTCTTCCAGTGTCTGTTGCGATCCGAATGTCTCGCCATCCTCCAACTGGAGAGGTGTACCATCACCGGCATCCACATAGAAGAGAACCTGACTGTCATTGCCGATTGGCGTCGCCTCTGCCGGCTCCGACACCGCTTCCTCGCCGTCTCGCACAGCGACAACCATAAAGGAGTAAGTTACTCCATTTTCAAGTCCGGTAACCATCGTCGAGCCCGGATTGGCGGGTATTTCAACAGAACCGGAATTGCTTCCCTCTAAGGCCGCATATCGGATTACATACGAATCGGCACCGTCAATTTCGCTGTACTTCAGCGCCACCTGCCGGCTGCCTTCCTTCACCTGATATATTTCCGGCTTAGACGTTAGGGATTCAGTGTCGCGGGCAATCATCAAATAGGCAAATTCCGCGTCAGCCCAACTGTGAAGACCGGCACGTCCGCTTGTGTAAACCGTATCCGTAATGTCAAACACCTGATTCCCATCAATAAATGCCCTAATTCGTTTCCCGTCCAGCCGTACCTCGAGCTTGTAGAGCTCGCCTAGGACCGCTGTAAACGGTATGGAAGCCGTTAAATTTTGGCCGTCTCTGCGAATAACTAGAGCGCCGTTCTCGTAGCCGAACATGTATCCTGTCGAGTAGCTGCTGCCGCGGAAGGTGATACCCCAATCGGCTCCCGGCGTCCCATGTTTCGCGACCGCCGTTATCGTTCCATCGATCAGATGTAAGCCATTGACGCCGAGTTCCCCCTGGTGATCTCCCCCGGAAGTATGCTTCAACAGGCTGTTTTCGATGAGCCAATTGCTTAAATCCTGCTGGTAGCTTGTCATATCACCGCTCTCAAAATCGTCTTCCAGGCGGATATCCTCAGCTTTGGGCGTCACGACCGTTTCCGAATAGCCGGTACCGGCGCCGCCTTTGCCGATCGAGGAAACACGAACGGTAAACAGCGATCCATTAGTTAAGTCCCCCAGCCGGATGGCAGATTTGTCGCTGCTTAAAGTAGAAACAACTTCCGAACCGGAAACGACCTGAATGGAGTAGCCCAATGCACCTTCCACCGGAGCGAATTCAAGCTGCGCTTTTCGATCACCCGGTACAGCAATGATCTTGCTGGGTGCAGACACATCCGGCTTCACTTGAAATTCAGCCGATGAAGGACTAACCTCTTGACCGTCAACCGCTTCAACGACCCCATAATAGGTTGATCCGTTAACGAGCCCATCGACTATAATCGTTCCGTTCGGCGTATCGCTAGTCAGCTCGTTATCGTAATGGCCCGATTGGTTACCATAACGAACACGATATGCTGGGACGGTAGCTTCATTTTCGTAAACCGCCTTAAAACCTCCGTCGGTACCCGTTGCCGCAACCCCAGCCGGAGCCAATAGCGCTGGAGTACCATACACCCGTTTCGACGGCGGGCCGAAACCGAGCTTGTTTCCGGCGCGAATCGTGACATAGTAGGATTTGCCGTTATCCAACCCTTGAAGGACGAACGCGTCATCGGACATTAACGTTAAGACTTGTTCCCGGTTGTCGTTCTGCGCTCCGTATCTCACTTCGTATTCATAAGCGCCTTTCGGGGAACTGAATGTGATTTTCAAACCTTTATGGGTAGGCTCCGCCTTGACATTATCGGGAGCGTCAGGTTTCTTGCTTTCCTTCACTATATCCCCGTTCAGGGTTACAACCGAATGCGCTGGAATGACCGTTTCGAACGTTCCATCCGCCATAGCCGGCACATCCATTCCCCGGGTAAGATCCCTGTCGGCCGAGGTTACGTAAGATTTCATTACAAAGACCGAGTCGTTCTTGCCCAGTCCGCTTAGAGAAATCTTGATGCGTTTCTCGTCCTGGCTGTCGTTGACGAACACGGTTGTTACTGTCTTCTCTCCGTCATGTGTGTAAGCGGAACCGAGCAGACCGCTCCGGGCTTTCTCGTCCAGTCCCGCAAGCGCAATGCGGTCCGCGCCGGGGCGGATAAATTTGCTGTAGTTACCGAGCGCCCATAAGATTTTAGACGTCAGAATGTTTTGCTTGTCCCCGGCATTATTGAAATCGGTATAAATCAATCCATCCTTATAGTCTTCTTTGGAGACCGCTGTCCACCACTGCCAAGCCGACGCATTCGCCCGCGTCATGTCGAAATGGATTGTACGGCAACGTAAAGGGCAGGATTGATGCCGAGATCCCGGCCTGGCCCGTATGAACCGAGGATGCAATACTCACTCATCCAATATTTGGCCGACGCATCGTATTTCTTGATGTTGGCATCCAGTAAATCCCGAAGTTCGCCAAGACGGTCGTCACCTGGGTTACTGTAATCGGACCAATAGGAGTGGGAGGCAATTTTATTGCCGACCGCTGCCTTTAGCTCCGGATCGCCCAGCAGGTCTTTGATGTATTCGCGGTATTTTCCGACTCCCAGAATATTAGAACCGCCTGTGTATCGTTCTTTGTTCGCGAACTGCTTATAAACTTCATCGTCGAGCAGCGCCGTAATCTCTACCCCATCGGGAGCGCTAATTTGTTCCGAGAGCCCTCTGGCCTGAATCTGTCGGTACAGCTCAAGGATGACGCGTTTTATGTCGTCGTTATTATAACGATTTCCCTCCTGTCCTGCTTTGTTCCAATCCCATGTCGGTTCGTTGATCGGGCTGATGTATTGAAATTCTAGCCCTTCTTCCTTAAAATGCTCCAGTACATCGACCAAATAACCGGCAAACTCGTATTCATACCCCTCCTTCAAATTGGTGGAACCGACGTTCGAATCCGGCTGACTGTGGCCGTTTTTTGTCATCCATACCGGCGGACTGTTCGCAAAGGCGATCAGCGTTTCGACCCCCCGCTCCTTAGCAGCTTTCAGAAACCATTGCTGTCCCGCTTGCTTGCTCCAATCGTACTCGCCTTCCGCTGAAGATTTGAACGCTTCCGCGCGCCGCCAAGGATTCGTAATGATCGCTTGGTCGGTTTCCGTTGAGCCCGCCCCGATGTTGAAACGCCAAGCAGACAGTCCGATTCCTTTCTCTCGAGAGAAAAGAAGATCCGCAACCCGTGCTTTATTATCTTCCGTCCAATACTTGCCCAACTGTTCCATCGACCACGCATCGGACGCGCCAAAGTTGTCGATTTTCTGATATTTGACCGATGCATCAATGGAAACGAACGCGTCGACATGCTGAATCTCCGCCTTTGCCGTACCGGCATTTATTCCGCCGAACAGGCCTAGACAACAAATACTCGCGAGAAGTGCCGCAGTCAACTTCTTCAAACGTGTACGTTTCAATCGCCTTACCTCCTTGGAATAGTCTTTCACAATACGGGTCTTTCTGCTTATTCCAGCTTCATTAGCGTTTGGACTCGATCTCTTACCAATCTTCATGCTTCTCCGTTTCTTTAACCCCCCCTTATCACGATGCGGTTAATGAAACCCGTTACATGAAACCGATTTCTTTTTGGTTTAAAAAAAGACGATGGCCTCCATCGCCTCGCATGTAAGGGCTTACATTACCTATATTTTACTTCGCTGCTTTTAGAGTGTCAACGTAAATAATTCCACTAGAATCCTATAAACATGGGTCTGAGATCGAAATATTGTCCCCGTTCATTTGCGTTCCCCAAAGAAAAGCCGACTCACACGTTTAGAGAAGTCTTCTATTCCAAAACTTGCCGTATCGATCCTGTTATACCAGTTCGTTATGGTTTCCAAGATCCATAAAGGTACCTGTACATCGCATATCAGAGGATAAAAATGTTTATATGACCATACCAAGTGTTCCCATCGACTATCGTTTCCTTCTTTGATATATTCCGATACATCAATAACTTTTCCTCTTCCCTCCTGCAAAAGAACATTCTTTAGATGAATATCCCTTGGGTTCAGCCCCTGACTCCGGACAAACTCGCGGGCATCCTCAACGTCTTGGATCGCTTGCTCTGGAACACGAACACCTTGTAAAAGACAATCATATAAGGTAGCTCCTTGTTCAAAACTTAAAACCAAATAGTTAGGTCCGGCTCCATAACATTGGGGGAAATACTGCGATCCTTTTAAGCGTTTGTATATACTTGCTTCCACTTCCTTTTTCTCTAATGACTGAGCGGAATACACTTTATAGGCGGGGTGTTAGGGTAATAAAAGAGCGCGGCATCCGTTCCGATGCCGATACAACGCAAATCTTCTCCAATACCGATGACGGATACAGGCTTATTGTTTTCATGACTAACAACCTCAATATCCCTCAATGCTTCCTCAGCTTGTTTCCAGTCTGAAATCATAACCATCTTCTCCTTGTCGTTTTTGCACTATTTTCGCAGACGGATACATTTCCTATATTAACCCATAATAAGCCAGCAATGCACAGATCAGCACGACAAATTAGCCGGTCATATTTTGCACTACTATCTTTTCCCGTTAAGAGTTTTCCGAAAAAATAAAAAGCCTGCGGTTCGGAATAGATGAGTTTGATCGAGATTGCTGGCCATGCCGACAAACGCACAAGAGTGCCTGTTTCCGAAAGGAAACAGGCACTCTCCATGATCAGTTAGTTACTACAGACAGCATTGAAAAAAACGATGCCGATTTACGATCTAATTGTGTTAGGACTCACATGATCGGCGTTCATTATGATTTAGTAGCGGCTTCACAGGGATCATCTTCTTACTGTCAACGAGTGTCACTTATCAAACGTAAACCGTGGCGAACGATAATGGCGGCTATCTGAATTAATTTGCTCGTAAATGGCCCTGCCCCTTATGTGCGTTAATTGTTGCGTAGAAGTACATTGCGCTTGCGGAGGCCGATTGCAGTAATGGCTGCACCAAGTACGGCAGCGGCAACAGGTTATTTCCTTGTAAACTCGAATTTTTTTTCCTTCATTTCGTAAACATCCCCTTTCAGATCGGCATCATGCAGCCCCAAGTCATTATCGTGATTCAAAAGCCTTTCATGACTTTCCGATCTATTCATATTAGTATAAGGGGATTATGTATCATATAATAAACATAGGGAAGAACGCACTTTTTTGTGCTATTAATACCAAATAGTTATATAGGTACCGGAAAGTACCTGTGACATCACGTTAATCTATAGGAGGAAACCATTCATGGAACCGCAACCGAAACGAATGTACAATATCCCGGCGGAAGCAACGATCGAAGTTATCGGAGGCAAGTGGAAGACACTGATTTTATGCCACTTGTCCTACGGACCCAAACGAACGAGCGAGCTTAAAAAGGCAATGCCGGATATTACGCAAAAAATGTTAACACAGCAGCTGCGGGAGCTGGAAGAAGACGAAATTATCTTAAGGACGATCTATAATCAAGTGCCGCCAAAAGTGGTCTATGAAATGACTGAAATAGGAGAGTCACTGAAATCGATCTTGGATCAAATGTGTGAGTGGGGAGAAAAGTTTTTTCAGGGACAATTTCGCCGAAAATTCTGACCCGACGAAAATAATCAATAAAAAAAGGAGCTGGCCATATTTAAATGACCGAGCTCCTTTTGTTTGTCTAGATTTTACATGCGGATGCACCGCTCCATGTTCGAATTCTCTTTATTTTTCCTCCATTGAATCGTTAAGCGCGGTGGTTTGTTACTTTTCCAAAATACTTTTCAATGTATTCAAGTCCTTTTCAACCATTCCGCTATCCGTATTAAATCGTTCACCCGACATATCCGGCGTTTGATAAATAGTGAATATCACTTCGCTTCCGGAACCATTAGGAATCACCCGGACAGGATTCATAATTTCTTCCCCAGACGCAAAACGTACGTAATGATCCAGAACCCCGTAATTGTTTCTCTCCTGGAATCGGACACTCATCGGCCCTTCTGTCGTCTCCATGATCCAATCATCTCCGGATTTCCTTGCAGATAGACAGAATGAAGTCACCCACTTTGGAAAGTTTTCAGGGTTGTGTACAAATTCATATATTTCTTTGTGTGAGCGTTCTATGGCAATGGTTATGGTCCTGGAAATTAATGTGCCCATCCTGCTTGTTCCCCTTTCATTTTGAATTCTACTTTCTTCTGCATCATAACGGTTCCTGCTCGTTTATGATTGTAAAAAACGGACATATTTTTCTTTGAAAACTTTTATTCTGACTCGTCCTATCATTACTCTATCTTCTGAATTCTTTCGAAATATTGATCCATATTCCAAATAATATCCATTTCTAGTTCGCTAAGATTTTCGGATAACTCACTTAGCTGCGATTCAAATTCAAGTTTTTCCTTCTGCGTCATATGGTAAAAAACAATACTATAGTAAGGCATATCTGTATTATTATCTTCCTTTTCATCACTTATCCCCCCATTTATTAGTATTAAGTATAGGGCTGCATGGCCTTCAGCGCGAATATTGTGTTAGCTGATGTTCCTGCCCTCTTCGATATGCTTAACTCCCCACTCATTAAATAATCCATTCAATTCATTCGATGTGTATATGATAAAATCGCTTACTTTTTTTTCATTAAAATAGATGGTCTTGAGTTTTGGTTCATTGCTTTCATCTAGAATCCAATCGATCTTTATATCTCTATATTGACTGACTTCATTTTCTGTAACAAAGGGGCTGATTGTAAAAGCATTTGCCCGCTGTAATCTTCTAATAATATTTTGTTGTGCCCATTCTTCGGCTCTAAACAAATTAAACTCAACTTGACTGACTTCTTGATTGTATATTTTCCTTATGTCTTTCTTATCTCCTTGATATTCTCTCTCAAATTCAGCATAAATAGTTTCAGTCCATCTTATATCTGCATAGATATGAGCAAAATAACCCAATATGTACTCTTTCCACTCTAACTCCATATTCATACTTAAATATTCAAGGCAGTTTCTTTTAAGGATCTCGATGCTTGGAAACTTATCTTCAATTACAAGATGTGTACAACCTTTTTCTTTTCTAGTTACATTCCCTCTCATGTGTATTGCGTCTGGTGCAATACTGCCTAATAGAAAGCTAGGTGATGGATCTAATAAAGATACATTTGTTGCTATTGCAAAATGAACCATTGGCCAAGGCACTTATATAACCTCCATTGAATTACGGTTATTACTTTCAATATTCCATTAATATTTCCTTTCCATCAAATTTCTACCTATGAAACTTGAATTAACTACTTCAATTCCTATTTCTTTCGACCATATTGATAATTGACCAATATGATGAATCTCATGAACTAAAATGTGTCTTAATACTTCGCCCTTATTGAAAGTTCTATCCATCCATGAAGCGTTTACGGTTTCATAGTCCATTTCATTAGACCAACTATTTATAAATTCGTTGTTTTCTATTCTCAATTTATTAGACAGATTTCTGATTGAATGAAGTTCCGTATAGTCTTCAAACTGAAAAATAATATCGGACTCATTCTTGATTGCTCTTATCCAACTATATTCAGCATCTATGATATGAAACATAGTTTTGAGAAATGAACCTACTCCTGCCTTTCGATCTCTTAACAATTCGTTCGCAGGTATCGATTCAAAAACTTGGAGCCATTCATCTCTGATCTGCCAATTGTAATAAAATAGGGTCCTCAATAAAATTACTCCTTTCCCTTAACTCTTGCCGATCATAACGCTTGTGTATTAACGACGTCCCCCCCTTAGATAGCTCTACATGAATACGGTGTTGGTATATTAAGCTCATCCCAGTTAGTCGGGGTTGAGCTTTTTCTTTTATACTAGAAAAATCACCACTGGGTAAAAACGTATGCGGTGTTGGGACTTAGATCTCTTCGCATAAAGTGTTTCAGCCTAAGTAACGTTCATACCCCGATTTAGCTGGTTGGGCCATAGAGCCCGTATCACCGTACCAACCTGTGGAGAACGATTACGCCGGGTCCTAGTAGGTTCACAAGGAGGTTTTATGCAACAACCTATTCTTAGTATCGACGTAGCCAAAGGCAAAAGCGTAGCCGCTGCCTTTTCAGCTTACGGTTCCATTGTCCGTAAACCCTTTTCTTTTTCTCACTCGCCGCAAGGCGTTTCTTCGTTGCTCCCGTTACTCGACCAACTCGAAGAGATGACCCAGCAAAGACCTCATGTCGTGCTCGAGGCAACCGGCAATTACTCCAAACCGCTCGTCTCTTTCTTTTCTGCTAAAGGATATCCTGTTGTCGTGCTTAATCCTCTTCTTACCCACCAACTGAAGAAGAAAGCCACACGTAAAGTCAAAACAGATCCAATTGATGCCCTGCGGATTGCCCAAGCCTTCTATCTGGAGGAAGTATCTCCGGTCAATGAACTTGACCCCAAGATTTTAGAACTTCGCGCCCTGTGCAGGCAGCACTACCAATGTATGGCCTTGTATGGCAGTGTCCAACTGCATTTTCGCTCTGTTCTAGATCTCGTTTTCCCCGGATATGACAAGGCCTTTCAGAACTTATGTAACCCAACTTCCCTGCAATTGTTGAGTACCTTCCCTACTCCGCAAGCCCTGCTAGAAGCGAGTCAAGAGGACATCTTGGGCATTCTGTTGCACAATCGCCGAGGGCTTGCTTGGAACCAAAAGAAGCTAGCTGCTCTCCTCTGTCTTGCTCGTGACAGCCTGCCAGATCCTCATGCTTCTTGTGCTCATTTGGTAGCGATGAACAACTACATTTCCTTGTTACACGCACACCGAGCGGGACTTGCAGATATTCAAAAACACATGCTACAGCTCGCTGCTTCCTTGCCTGAACATGCCTTACTTCGCTCGATTCCAGGCGTCGGACCGCTCACTGCAGCCACGATCCAAGCGGAGATTGGTGATATAAAAAGGTTCCCTTCCGTTAAACAGTTGACCGCTTTTGCAGGGCTGGATTCATCTGTTTACGAGTCGGGAACCTTTAAAGCCAATCAGAATCGCATTTCCAAAAGAGGTTCTTCTTACCTCCGTACCGCCTTGTTTCAAGCTACCGTTGCAGGGATCTCGAAGCAAGTTAATGGTCCACGAAATGAGGTTCTATCGCGATATTACCAGTTAAAACGTTCACAAGGCAAGCTAGCAAAAGTCGCCATTGTCGCCACTGCAAACAAGCTTTTACGTATTGTTTACGGCGTCTGGAGCGGAAATAAGCTATTTTCAACGTCTAATAACTAGACATTAGGAACATTTTACCATATGCCTTCTCTTTGGGGATAGGCTTATTTGAGTACAACTATTTTAGTCGACAGAAATCTGATTTTTTAGCTGTATTGACTTTGATTAGCTGGTTTATCGGATGTTAATGCCTTCTTGAGCTGCATTCAAAATGTAATTGAAATGGTTCTTACTATTCTTTATAATAGTGTTTTCCATTGATTCGATTTCTTTGATTAAGTCATTCATTATAATCTTTGCCAGAGTATAATCATCTTCTTCTATGTGTTTTCTATTAAAAGCCTCTTCAAGCTCATCCTCATCCTTAATATAGAAATCCCCATTAGGAAAAACGATTACATCTAAATAAAGATCATCCCAATAAGGTATTCCTTGTTCACTAACTCCAACACTCTTTGATATATCGAAATACCATTGAATTACTTCTTGCTTCTCGTTAAGCATCGTTGTGACACAGTAATTTGATTCCGAGGGAAAGTGTTGCATCCAGTAGTAACCATCATCGACTAAACAAATTTCTCTGCCATTAATACTTCTTTTTAGTGGTTCCTTTACTTGATGAATACTTATGAGGGTAATATGTCCCTTAAACTCGACTTCTTCGAAAAACCTGCATACAAAATTTCTATTTAATATTCGATGCCAGTCTAATCGGTCTGCATGTTTTCTTTTCATTTCACACCCCCGACTTAACTTTCAAAACATATTTTCTCTGCATTAATTTCCGATAACGTTGTCTGCATTCACGACGCGACCCGGCCTTAGATAGCTCTTATCTTAGGCCGGGTCGTGTGTTGTCTGAGCTACTTCCATGATTATACTTCTGACAACCAAGGGGCGTAAGCCCCACAGCGTGAATGCGATGTTATCGGATGTTTCCGCCTTCACCGAGTTACGTTCAAATTCAGTCGTTGTAATTTAAATTGTCTTTAATCATCACTTGTTCTTTCCACTCTCTTAATGAATTAAATATTGATGTCCTCGGCCACGTGTTTTTAGTCTCTACTTTTCCCTTCCATGTCAAATGCACCTGTGCAAATCTATCATTATCGATTTCAAACAAGCATTCATCCTGATCTAATCTTCGGGCAATTATAGTTATCTTCTTTCCAAATAAGATGTGCTTCGAAGAAATCTCTTTTTTCAGCTCTTCTTCAAATATTTTTTGATCAGTTTTTTGCCAAGGTTCTAAGAATTCAATTGAATTCATCTTTTCACCTCGTCTTTTTAATCAGCGGAAATGTCCGATAACGTTCTTGTGTTCACGACGTCCCACCACCTTAAGCCCGAAGGGCGGCCGCGACGCGGTTAGGTGGTGCGGATGTGTCCGGCTGATTCCGCTTCCCTGCTACTGCCGATTGCATCCCCGAATCCTCATCTAACTTCTGCCGGACCGAGGGCCGAATGGCCCGAAGCGTGAACATGGTGTTATATGAAGGTGATGACTTCTTGAGCTTACTTACAAATAGTCTTTAATTCATCTATTATTCTCGCTTTTACTTGGTCAAATTGATTTTGTGATTTATTTATTGGTTCTACCCATCCGAATCCATCATCCTTGAATCTTGGAAATACATGCATGTGATAATGTTCTAAATCATTAAATATTCCACCGTTTTGTATTATTGAAATTCCATCTGGTTGGTAGATTCCTTTAAGTGCTTTAGAAATTATTACTGATGCATTCATTATGGATCTAATTGTGGACTCATCTATCTCTTCAAGATCTTTATAATGTCTCTTAGGCAAGATTAATGTATGCCCTTCATTCAGTGGATCAATATCCAAGATGCAGGTGATTAATTCATCTTCAAAGACTACATTTGTTTCTAATAATTGATTTGCGAGTTTGCAGCCTAAACAATTCATGATTTATGTCCTTTCGTCTTTAAAATTATACTTCATCACTTTCATATAACGTTCGTGTATTCACGATGTCCCAGCGACTTAAGGCAGCGAAGCTGCCGGCTGCGCGAATGCGCAGTTAGTTGATGGGATGTGTCCGGCTGATTCCGCTTCCCTGCTAATGAAAATCCTTCCCCGAATCATCTTCTAACTTCAGCCGGACCGAGGGCCGAATGGCCCGATGCGTGAATATGGTGTTAGGCGAAGTGCATGCTTTAAAAGTTTTCAGGTAAATCTTTTTCACTAATCATTTGGGTGAAGTTGCTGCCTTTTGATGTTGTAAAAATAATTTTATAAGTAGGTACTTTATAATCTTCTGATTCCATCAAGTAAGTATTATCTTCAAAAAAAGTTGCTTTCACCTTATTTCCATAAAGGTCATATCCATTACTGAGCAAATATCTATGTAGTTCACTATATGGAATTTTTATATTATAACTATACTTTTTCTGTATCAGATCATCTACAACTGGCTTCAATAGAATATTTATACTAAAAACAAGTTTAATACTTCCTCCTGCCTCTATCGTAATTGGATAATCTATATTTTTGTTATTAATTGTTACTTTGTTGACGATATTGCTGTAATAAAACATCTTGTCGTTAATTGTCTGAGTGAGTTTATGATCAATAATTGATATTGTTCTTTTTGAATTATTTGAAACTAATACACTATAATTCAAAGGAATCAGCGCTGATCCTAATTCACCAATGTTTAAATCCTTATAAAGTACAGTTTCATCATGAGATGAATCAATTAATGCAATATCAATAACTTCTGAATCATCATTTTGGTCTCTTTGAATTGTATAATAAGTAGAATATAGGCCTGATAAAATCGAAAATAATAAAGCAATTAAAGATATCCATAATGTTAGTTTTTCATTTTTTGATAATTGGTTTCTACGCATGTTTGTGGGAAAACTCCTCAATGATAAATGTTTTATGCATTTCGCCTAACGTTCTGGTATTCACGACGCCCCACCACCCTAAAGGAGCGAAGCGACTGGCCGCAACGCGGTTGGGTGGTGCGGGTGTGTCCGGCTGATTCACTTCTTCGCTACTGAAAATTCCTCACCGAATCCACTTCTAACTTTCGTCCGGACCGAGGCAGCTTGCCTGCCGATGCGTGAATATGGTGTTAAGTGATGTTCCCGCCTTCGAAGCTCAGCAACAAAATCATTCCTTCATTACTTCATATTCAATAAGCCAGCAATCCCTGAATTCTCCTTCGTGCCATTCGTGTTTTTCAAGGTATTTCTTTTTTATAAATCCATTCTTCTCATATACTCTAAGAGCCCTAGTGTTCCAGGCTTGAGGATCCATTACTATTTTTTTTGCATCTTTATGTTTAATTAAGTATTTAACTGTTTCTTTGATTAAACGTGAACCGATTCCTTGGTTCCAATAAACAGTTTCCCCAATGAATTGGTCCATTCCATATACTTTGCCTTTAAATTCTTTATACTCATATTTTTCTATTTCTTCATCGTCAATTTCGTAAAACTGAATATATCCAATTTCAGTTGTCCTATATAGAACTATGCACTGAATTATTTCATCTCTGTTCTCATAAAATTGTTTCTTAACTAATTCTATATCGTGAGGACGATCACGACCATCATAGTACTCTAACACAGTAGGATTAGAAAGCCATTTCACAAGTAACTCTGCATCTTTAGGTTCAAGTGTTCTAATACTAATTTCATGTTCTTGAAATAGAATCATAGAGTTTAATCTCCTATATGTTTTTATGCACTTGCGGGAATTTCACTTAACGTTCTTGTATTCACGACGTCCCACCGACTTAAGGCGACGAAGACGCCGGGCGCGATGCGCTTAGTCGGTGCGGATGTGTCCGGCTGATTCCGCTTCCCTGCTGCTGCCATTGCATCTGCGAACCCTCATCTAACTTCGGTCCGGACCGAGGCGGCTCGTCCGCCGAAGCGTGAACATGGTGTTATATGAAGTAGCTGTCTTCCTGAAATACTAAGAAATCATTGCTCTAAAAACATTTCTGTTGTCTCTCTCAATATATAAGAAGTCGGGATATTATTATCATTTATAAATGAAGTAAAAATCTCTTTTGCTTGTTTGGAATTCAATATTTCATTTGATTTAACTTTAATGTTTCCACCACTATAAGGGACCTTTGTTTCATATTTAAACAAGCTTTTCTCTCCTACAACAAAGTGCTTAAACCCATTATCCATAGTTTTACGAAATTCAACAGTTAATTTCTTATTAGATCCAGCACATTGAATATAGTGGTTAACTGAAAATGACAAAGTACAATAAGAACTAGTTTCTGAAACCATCTGATTTAAAAAATTAAGAACAAAATCGATATCCGTATCCTGTTCTTCAAGAAAATGATTATCTACTTCATATTGAAAATGCATGATAAACCTCCTAGTTGTGGCCTTATTGTTTCGCCCTTACAGCTATTTCATATAACGTCTCCCGTATTCACGACGCCGATCTCCCTTAGATAGCTCTTATCTTAGGGAGATCGGTGTGTCGCCTGAGTTCGCTTCATCGAAATGCCTCGAGCGACCGAGGGACGGCGAATGCCGGCCCGACGCGTGAATACGATGTTATCGGAAGTACAATGTCCTCTTGAATAACTTACTCATTAGCCTCAATGTATGGCTCTTTATTAAACATTGCAGTT